>Ga0247611_10000802_pt1 | contig 60544 bp, 62 predicted proteins | sample 177DNAGHGhighgp2_FD_192422 | JGI IMG/M metagenome (GOLD analysis project Ga0247611, IMG submission 192422) | Sheep rumen microbial communities from Palmerston North, Manawatu-Wanganui, New Zealand - 1770 DNA GHGhigh gp2 | ecosystem: Host-associated > Mammals > Digestive system > Stomach > Rumen... | reverse complement strand
ATCCGCGTGAAATGGACTATCGCATTGAATATGATGAGAAATGGAAAAATGTAGACTGGTATCTACAGGATTTTTCAAAGAAAAAGAAGCGATAATCAAAGTTTGACACAGTTTAGTTTACACTGCCTTAAATTTAGTTATAGCACATTAATTGCTTTCTTTTTATCATCCTGTTTAAGTTCATCATATTGATTAGATAATGTTTTAATCAGGTTCTCAAATACTGGGTAACGATTCTTGCTATAAATCAAGAGTGACTTCTCAAAAAAACCAGTTGATGACTTCCCAGGTTCCATATGAAAGTATTCGTTTTTTACATAATCTAAGGCAACCTCCTCGTTAGCCCAACTATGTTTCTCGTCAGTCTTTTTCGTAGCTTTAATATCATTGCCTACTGTTTCTATTGAATTATAATACTTGTAATGCCCCCTCCCATTACCATATTTATCTTTGTAATGGTTAATAACATCGGCTTCAATCTTATCATTAGGATAAAAACTAATAGCCACCAAGGTATCATTTAAAAAGGCCAAATCAAATTTTTTGAACTCAAGTTCTCCTATTGTGATTCCAGTAGAAAGATATAGTTGTTTTATACGCCCCTTAGCTTCCTTCTCAATCCATTTGCTTTTATCAATATTAATACCTAGACCATCATTTTTGGTTTTCCAGAAATCGTACCCCCAATGTCCATTAACCAAGTTAGATTGCCTGTTGTAAGAACTATATGAGCCTTCTGTACTTTTCTTAAAGTCTTTATCATTTAGGACTGCCTTAAAGGTGGTCTTTCCAATAAGAAATTGACTCACGCCCTTCAAATCTTCACATTCAGCAAATAGTTCTTGGTCAGTGGGCTCGAATATTTCATTAATGGTCTCTGGCTTGTTTTGTTCAGCACAAGAAAGTACAGTAATCGCTACTAGTGCAAATAGAATCCGTTTCATATGAATAGTCCGATAAAAAAATAAAAGTAATCAATTCACAATCCAGCTCATTCTTATTCACATTTATTAATAAGGCGAGGGGTTGTTATAAGATAGCCTCTGCGAATAATGCATTTATCATTACGAAATGGTTTATCACTAGTGATATTGTAATTACGTAAGATTCCGTAGTTAACACCAATAGCCTCAAAATCCCAATGGTCGCAGAGGGCCCTGAGATTTCCGTAATAATAGTGGTTGCCAGCCAGTTCAAGGTGTACAACTGTACGTTCCTGTTTTCCCATTAGTTGCAAAAGTAACAATATATTTTTTTACAACCAAAATAAGAGTCTTGACGCCTGCATATATTAAATATATGCATCATATTTGTTATATAAAGATATAGATTTTGATAGGCAACTAATAAGAAACAGTCATGGAGAAGGTAGTTATTTTAGCTAGAGTGAGTACCTACAAACAGGAGTACCAACGTCAGTTGAACGAACTGAACGAATATTGTAATGGCGGGCGTTGGTTGGAATATCAAGGCAACCTTCTGTAACAAGATTAGCGGTGCTAAGAGCATTGAAGAACGAACCTAAATTCAGGAACTGCTTCAATATGTCAAGACACATCAGATTAGCCGCGTTGTCTGCCTCTCAATAGACAGACTTGGCAGAAATACCCTCGAAGCCCTAAGGGTTATCCAGTGCCTTACCGATAACGGAGTCAGTCTTTTCGTTAAGAACTACAACCTTGAAACACTCAATCCTGATGGTAAAGTTAATCCAGTAGCCAGCCTCATCTGTACCATTCTTTTGGAGATAGCCAGCATGGAGCGTCTTACCATCAAAGAGCGTATGACCAGCGGGCGCAACCAGTATATAGCAAGATGCAGGAAAGAGGGTGTCAAAATGGGGAGACCCAGCACATATCGTAAATCCATCGACACCTACAAGACCCAGTACGCTAAGGAAATATCTTTGATGAAGAAGAACCTATCCCTTAGGAATGTATCGGCTATTACAGGAACAAGCATCAACACTCTAAGACGGATAAAAAAAGTGACTATCGGGACTTGACTTTTTTTCAGTTAGTATTATGTTTTATATGAGAGTGGGCTAAACTTCACTCTTGCCGAAACAGGCAATTATAAAGAGTAAAAAATTATGAACCTTAATGCTAACAATTGAAAGATGCAAAGAAATCTTATCAAACCACAAGAACCTAAGCAATGACGAAATCAAACAACTGAGAAGTTTTCTATACCTGATGGCTTCATTTCAGATGGAGAGTGAAAAGAAGAATAACGGGACTAAAGGACAAGAGGTATGAATGTAATATTGTATTGTAGAGTTAGCACAGATGAGCAAGCAGATGGTTGCTCGTTGGATGTGCAGGAAAAACGACTTAAGGACTATTGCTCAAGCAATAATTATCACGTAATTGACACATACAGAGAAGAGTATTCTGCGAAGGATTATACACTCAAACGCCCGAAGTTGAAAGCCATTTATGAGTACTGCAGAAAGCATCGGAATGAAGTTGATAAAATCCTATTTCTCCGATGGGACAGGTTTACAATGACACAATAGGAACGTTTCCCTGTGTCACGCTTGTGCAAGCGTATTGGGGCGAAGCGAGTATGCGAGCGAGAGCGGTCCCGGAGGGCCGCCAAGCGACCAAAGGGAGCGCTTTTGCGTTAGCAAAATAAAAGAACGGAGTGGAGTCCCACCGGGCGCACGAAAAAAATGGAGGCCAAAAGGTCTCCATTTTTTCCGGGTGCCCGGTGGGACTCGAACCCACGACATTCAGAACCACAATCTGACGCTCTAACCAACTGAACTACGGGCACCATATACCGCTTTTCTGTTAAAGCGGTGCAAAGATAGGAACATTTCGGGACAAAACAACACTCAGAATCCATTTTTCTTGTGTATTTTCGCAGAAAACAAGTTAAAATGAAAAGATGTAAGATATTAACAGCTCTGATTGCGATAATTGCAGTTACCGCCTGCACAGAGAAAGGTGATAAGTATGCGTTCCAGTATGTGACATTCAAGGAAAGCATTCCCTACAAGCAGGGACAGGAGCATCCGTCATGTTCATTTGACTTGAACGTACTCAAGGCACACGGCACTGATACCGTGTTTGCCGATGCCTTCAACGTGGATATATCCTACTTCCTTTTTAACAAACGTACTACCGATGTACGCGGTGCAATGATTCATTTCATTGATTCAGTGCTGAATATTTTCAAAGAGGAGAACAGGGAGCAGATCAGGTATGCCCAGGAAGAGGGTTTCGAGCCGCGTGACATAGACTATGAATACGTAATAAACACCGAAGTGCATTACGGCAACAACCGCGATATCATCGGCCACTTTATAAATATGTATCAGTATACCGGCGGTGCACACGGAGGTACATTCATAACCTGCCGTAACATTCGTCTGGAAGACGGCAGCGTGGTAACGCTTGACAATTACTTCAAAACCGGTTATGAGAAGGTGCTTCTGCCCGTACTGGAGCGCAAACTGCTGGAGTATGCCGGGTGCAGCAGCCGTGAGGAGCTTGATGAGCACGGTTATTTCAGCAATGATCCCCTGTTTGTATCGGAAAACTTTGAAATCCGTAAGGACACCATAGATTTCATCTACAACCAGTACGATATTGCCCCCTACTCTACGGGTATTACGACTCTGTCCGTCTCCAACGACGAAATCCGCTCTATTCTACGGTGATGATGTCGTGCAGATTGGTGGTGTAGCAGGGTGTGCGCAGATTGTGCAGGATGGCGTCCTTGAAATGGGGCGCCTTTCCTGTCTTGGGATCGGCAGGATACTGCTGGGCGGCCAGCACAACGGTCTCGGTACCCAGACGGCGGTTTATGCTGTCGGCCGTGCGTGATATGCTGTCCAGGCGCTTGCGTCGCTCTACATCAGACTCAAAGATATCCAGTTGCACAGCGTTGTCAGGGGTTATGCCCGATACAATCACGCCGGCACGCTTGTAGTTGAGTCCCTCCCGATACAGTCGGTCCAGTGCGCCCGATGCAGCCGCCACAAGTTCAGTGGTATTGCTGGATGCGGTACGCAACGTTACGTTCATCATGCCCTGATACCACTCCAGATCCTTGCGGAACCAGTTGGTGGCAATGAATACCGTCATTATGTTGCACACGCAGTGCTGACGGCGCAGTTTCTCGGCACAGCGGCTGGCGTAGTTTGATATGTGGGTGCGCAGTGCCTCGCGGTCGGTAATCATACCCGGGAAACTGCGGCTGGTACAGATGCTCTTCTTGTCACGGACCTCGGCGGTATCTATGCAACTTACTCCGTTAAGTTCGCGCCAGGTGTTCTCAAACGGCAGCGGAAAGAGCATGCGTATCCACCCCTGCGGCTTGTCGGCCACATCAAGGGCGGTGCGGCAGCGGTATGACTCCAGTTTGGATACATATGCGCGCCCTATCCCCCACACCTTACCTATCGGGAAAGCGGAGAGCGCCTTGCGGCGTTTGCCGTCGGTATCAATAACACAGCATTTGTTGTAGCCGGCGTATGTCTTGGCATATCGGCTGGCCACCTTGGCCAGGGTCTTGGTAGGTCCAATCCCTATGCTTACGGGCATGCCCACCCACTTCTTTATGCGGGCAGCCAGGTCCTCGCCCCACTGCTTTAGGTCAAAGGTCTGCTCCATTCCGGTAAGGTCACAGAAACACTCATCGATGGAATAGACCTCCACACGCGGGGCATACATGCGTACTATTGCCATAATGCGGGCCGACATATCGCCGTACAGTGTGTAGTTGCTCGATAGCGCCTCAATCTTTACGCCCGGGAACTCATCGGCCAGCTTAAAGAACGGAGTACCCTCCTTTATGCCCAACTGCTTGGCCTCGTTGCTGCGGGCCACCACGCAACCGTCGTTGTTGCTGAGCACCACTACCGGCTTGCCCTCAAGGTCTGGCCGGAACACGCGCTCGCAGCTTACAAAACAGTTGTCGCAGTCAATAAGGGCGTACATGGGAAACTCCTTTTTATAATTATAATGAGGTCAGATATGATTTACCCTCTTCTTTATGGTGTAGCTTACCACACCCCAGATACGGAAATCGGTCTCGGGGGTAATCTTGATACGGGGATAGCTCTTGTTGGCGGGAACCAGCCAGATTACTCCGGTATCCTTGAGTGACAGGTCCACATATTTGAGCGTAAACTCTCCGTCCAGATAACCCACCACCATATCTCCGCTTTGGGCCTCTATGGAACGGTCTATCACCAGTATGTCGCCGTCCTCCACGCCGGCATCTATCATGGAATCACCCTTTACGCGGCCGTAGAACGTGGCCATAGGATTGGATATCAGCTCCTGATTAAGATCAAGAGCCTCCTCCAGATAGTCCTGCGCAGGGCTGGGAAATCCCGCTTTGATACCCCCGTTGGCAAACGGGAGACTCAGCGTGTGCGTAAGGTCCGCCGACATCAGTTCAACCTCATTCATAACTCTGCAAAATTACCAAATTTTATGTAAGTTTGCAGAAAACAAAACAAGCTATCCAAGTAAATGAAGAAATTAATCATACCCTCAATCATTATGGGATCAATGCTGCTTGACGCCTGCGCGCCCAAGGTTCCTGTAACGCGCCAAGACAACACAGTTGACAACTATTTCGGCACAGAGGTGGCCGACCCCTACCGCTGGCTTGAGGACGATGCGTCCGATGAAACCGCCCGGTGGGTCATAGCCCAGAACAAGGTTACGGACCATTACCTTAAAAAACTTCCGCAGCGCAAGAGACTGCTGGAGCGGCTCAAGGAGGTGGCCAACTATGAAAAGGTGGGTCTGCCCGCACGCAAGAATAACGGCAAGTGGTACTACTTCCGCAATGACGGTCTGCAGAACCAAAGCGTGATGTATGAGATGGATTCCCCCGAATCAGAGCCACATGTGTTCCTTGACCCAAACACCCTGAGTGATGACGGAACGGTAGCCCTTAAAGGCACCTATTTCTCAAATGACGGCAAGTACATGGCATACACCATATCCCGCAGCGGCAGTGACTGGGAGGAGATCTTCCTGATGGATGTGGCTAACCATAAACTGCTCGATGACCACATAGAATGGGCCAAGTTCACCGGTGCCGCCTGGTATAGGGACGGATTCTACTACAGCGCTTATGACAAGCCTACCGATGAACATGCCTACAGCGGCAAGAATGAGGGCCACAAGATCTACTATCACAAGATAGGCACACCACAGTCACAAGACAAGCTGTTCTATCAGAATGAGAAAGAGCCGTTGCGTTTCTACCAGGCATCGGTCAATGAAGAGGAGACAATGCTGTTCCTCTATGAGGACGGAGCCGACATCGGCAACAACCTTTACGTAATGGATCTGCGTCCGGGAGCTAAGAACAAGGAGTTTGTGCAGATTACAAAGGACATGAAAAACACCTGCTATCAGGTTGAGACTGACGGAGACAAGATATATCTCTACACAAATGTCGATGCCCCCATGAACAAGCTGGTAGTCACCGACATCAATAACCCAAACGTATGGAAAGACCTTATACCTGAAGGTGAGAGCGTTCTGGATGATGTCAATTTCATAACCGACGGTTTCATCATAGCACTCTACTCCGAGGATGCATCCACGCATGCATACCTGTATGACAGGAACGACGGCCGCAAGGTTGAGGAGCTGCATCTTCCCGGCGTTGGCAGTGCCAGTTTCTCATCAAAGATTCATGAACCCTGGTGTTATTACTCATACTCCAGTTTCACCACCCCCGGGACAATCTATTTCTGGAACATAGAGACAGGCAACAGTGAAGTCTATAAACAGCCCAAGACCAACTTTGACCTGTCGGACTATGAGACTAAACAGGTGTTCTTCAATTCCAAGGACGGCACCCGCATACCTATGTTCCTTACCTACAGGAAGGGCATAAAGCTGGACGGCAGCAATCCTGTCTATCTGTATGGTTACGGCGGGTTCAACATATCGTTGCCTCCGTCATTCTCATCCAGCCGCATTCCGTATCTTGAAGCCGGCGGCATATATGCCCAGGTTAACCTTAGAGGCGGCGGCGAGTACGGCGAGGCATGGCATCTGGCCGGCACCAAGATGCAGAAGCAGAACGTGTTCGATGACTTTATAGGTGCAGCCGAATGGCTTATCGCCCAAGGATATACATCAAGCAGCAAGCTTGCCATAGTGGGCGGCTCCAACGGAGGCCTGCTGGTGGGAGCCTGCATGACGCAGCGTCCTGACCTGTTTGCAGTGGCAATACCAGAGGTGGGTGTGATGGATATGCTCCGTTACCACAAGTTTACCATAGGCTGGAACTGGGCACCTGACTACGGTACCTCCGAGGACTCAAAGGAGATGTTCCAGTACCTGTACGGCTACTCTCCGCTGCATAACCTCAAGCCCGGCACCTCCTACCCCGCCACACTTGTAACTACGGCCGACCATGACGACCGCGTGGTTCCGGCCCACTCGTTCAAGTTCGCGGCCACACTGCAGAATTGCAATGCCGGCCCTAATCCGCAGCTGATACGCATCGACTCCAAGGCCGGTCACGGCGGCGGTAAACCGCTGGAGAAAGTGCTTGAGGAACAGGCCGATATCTATGCTTTCATAATGCATAATACGGGAATGTGAGCCCAATGCATCACTTCGTGAACTCGCGCGGAGTGAGTCCGGTCATTTTCCTGAACAGGCGGGTAAAATGTTGAGGGTAGTCAAAGCCCAGCAAATGCGCGGTCTCATTGATGTTGTGGCCGTTCATAAGTAGGTTCTTGCCCTGCTCAATCACGAATGAATGTATGTAGCCTATGGCCGTGCCGCCTGTAGCCTTGTGCACCACATCGCCTAAGTATCGGGCCGAGTATGCCAACTGGTCGGCACAGTACTGTACCGATGGCACTCCCAGATCCAATTGTCGCTGCTCAAAGTAGTATTCCCGGAGCAGGCTGTTGAACCTTTTAAGCAGGTCCGATGAGCTCTTGTCCTCCTTGGAAAGCTGGCGCAGGTATATCCTGTTGCAGTATTCCAATACAAGACGTATGTATCCCAGCACCACCGTACGCAGCGCAGGCGAATCCGCATTCTCCTGCAACTCGTGCCGCAATTGTGTAAGCAACTGGGTAATCCTGCCCCACTCCGATGTCTCCATCACCAGCGTCTCGGTGGCAAAATATGAGAAGAAACGGTAATCCTTCATCCTGGGCTCAAGGTCCGTACCGTGAATGAGTTGGGGCGAGAACAGCAATGCCCACCCGCTCAGGTAGAGTTCCTCGCCATCATCCTCACGGCCGCCTATCTGGCCGGGCTCCACGGCAATGATGGAGCCGTCAGGCGCATCGAACATCTTCATGCCGTAGGTAAGGTTCTTGGGGAAACTGCGCTGTATAAAAAGCCCGTAAACACCATACCGATTAAGGCTGGAGTGTATGGGCGACACCTCGTCATAATGCACGATGCTTATTAGAGGATGCAATACAGGAGCGTTCACATATCGGCCGTAAACATTTGGATCTGAGACCTGCAGGATATTCTTCATAATGCCCGTAAAGGTAGAAATTTTGTGCAAAATACGCAATAATATGCGAAATTGGTATAAATCAGACAAAAATCGGTATTTTACTATCCTTATTGCCAACTACCTTTGCATTGGTAATAAAAACAGACAAACGTATGAGACAGATACTTATCATCATGGCCGCAATGCTTATGGCTTGTTGCTCAAAGGAGAACAAAATATCTGCACAAGATACATTGGACTATAAAATGAATATAACTATTGACGGACAGACTAAGAGCGTTACACTTGCCGGTAATAACGCAGCAAAGTCACTGGTTGAGAAACTGCAGCAGGGACCTGTAACCGTGACTCTGAACAGCAGCGGCGGTTTTGAGATATGGGGCGCTTTAGGTTTCTCACTACCCACCAGCAACCAGCAGATTACAGCCCAGCCCGGCGATGTAATACTCTACAACGGCAGTAACATCTGCATATTCTACGGCTCCAACTCATGGAGCTATACCCGCCTTGGTAAGATTGACGGTCTTACAGGGAATGAACTAAGCACGTTCCTCAAGGCAGGCCAGAGCAATATCAGCGTCACGCTCTCGCTTACATCGGACGTAACGGCAGTTAATGAAATAAGCAATGGGACGGATAATACTGAATACTACTCTCTTGGCGGACAGAAGATTGATAACCCATCCAATGGTATTTATATAAGGAACGGTAAAAAAGTAGCATTATGAAAAAGGTAATAGTAATCTCCACGAGCCTGCGTAACGGCTCCAACAGCGACATGCTGGCCGACAGGTTTATTGATGGCGCAAAGGCCGCCGGAAACGATGTAGAGAAAATCTCTCTGGCAGGCAAGAACATCCAGTTCTGCAAGGGCTGCCTGGGCTGCCAGAAGTTAGGACGATGCGTAATCAAGGACGATGTGAACGACATCATGGCCAAGGTACTCAAGGCCGATGTCATCTGCTGGGCCACCCCCATCTACTATTATGAGATGAGCGGCCAGATGAAGACCCTCATTGACCGCATGAACGCAATGTATCCGCTGGACTATCAGTTCCGCGATGTCTATCTGCTCACAACCGCAGCCGAGAATGAGGAGCAGACTCCCAAGCGGGCCGAATCAGGTCTGACGGGCTGGATAGAGTGCTACCCCAAGAGCCGTCTGGCCGGAACACTTTTCTGCGGTGATGTTAACGACGCACGCGACATTGAGGGCAACCCCAAGCTTGACGAGGCTTTTGAATTAGGTAAGAAGGTATGAAAAAGATTTTTTTAGCAGCACTGACAGGCGTATTGCTCACGGGCTGCACAGGTAACGGACAAACAAAAACTGACAATAATATGACTACACTGCAATTGACACAGGAGTGGGACAAGACGTTCCCCAAGAGTGATAAGGTTGACCACAGGAAGGTTACTTTCCGCAACCGCTACGGTATTGAGCTGGCGGCCGATATGTACATACCCAGGAATGCCAAGGGCAAGCTGGCCGCGATTGCCGTAACCGGCCCGTTCGGCGCCGTTAAGGAGCAGTCAAGCGGACTTTACGCACAGCACATGGCCGAGCGCGGATTCCTGGCTATAGCCTTTGACCCGTCGTTTACCGGTGAGAGCGGTGGCGAACCCCGTCGTATGGCATCGCCCGATATCAACACCGAGGATTTTCTGGCTGCGGTTGATTTCCTGTCCGTTCAGGATAACGTTGACCCTAACCGCATAGGCATAATAGGCATTTGCGGATTTGGAGGTATGGCCGTAAATGCCGCAGCACTTGACCCGCGCATAAAGGCAACCGTTGCATCCACCATGTATGATATGAGCAAGGTGAACGTGGAGGGTTATTTCGGCAGTGAGGACACTCCGGCTCAGCGTATGGAAAAGCGCAAGGCCATTGCGGCACAGCGCACAGAGGATTACAAGTCAGGCACTTACAAGCGCGCAGGCGGCGTTATTGATCCCCTGCCCGACGATGCCCCCTGGTTTGTTAAGGATTACCACGCATACTACAAGACCCCGCGCGGCTACCACAAACGCAGCGGTAACTCCAACGACGGCTGGAACGTAATAGGATGCCAGAGTTTCATGAACCAGCCTCTGCTGGCCTGGGCCCAGGAGATTGAAAATCCGGTGCTGCTCATTCACGGCGAGAAAGCCCACTCACGCTATTTCTCGGAGTACGCCTTTGAGCGCATGACCGGCAGGCACGTTGAGGGTGTATCGGCTGTAGAGGGAAACAAGGAGCTTATGATTATCCCGGGCGCATCGCACGTGGATCTTTACGATGACGTGGCAGGCGTAATCCCCTACGACAAGATTGAATCATTCTTCAAATCCAATCTGAAATGATAACCCGGTTATTTAATATCGGACTCTTAGTATTCAATGATAGTGAAAACAGTTGATTTTTCGGTCTGGCCCAAGGGTGAGCCCAATACCGCTTACGCACAGTATTTTACAGGCAACAGCTATCTGGCTCCGATGGAGGGCGGTGTCAACAATGTGACTTTTGAGCCCCGATGCCGCAACAACTGGCACATACACCACGGGGCAGTTCAAGTGCTTATCTGTGTTTCCGGCCGCGGCTGGTATCAGGAATGGGGTAAGGAGGCTGTGTCCATGACTCCCGGCACCGTCATAGCCATCCCCGCCGAGGTCAAGCACTGGCATGGTGCAGCCCGGGACTCATGGTTCCAGCATCTCACCTACCACAAGGACGTGCAGCCCGATGCATCGAACGAGTGGCTTGAGCCCGTAACCGACCAAATCTATGACGCATTAGGGTCGTTTTTACTTCTGGACAGCCTGAGCTATGTTGATGATATAATCTCCCATCCTCTCCAGTTCTGAGATTATGTCAAGATACAGCGTGCTCACGGCATAGTCGGTATGACCGGATTCTATCCTTGAATACTCCTCATCGCGAAGACGGTTCCTTAATGAGTTGATGTTTATCTCATTGTTTAGAGCCTGACCGGCATAATCGGCAGTATGGGGATTATCAGCATTCTTAAGATAGCTGATTACGGTGTAATACGCCTTCTGTAATTCTTCCAACATCAAATAGATACCCTGCTTCCGCTCTATAGAAAGCGTCCCCTTGCCTTTCAGCCTGTTTAATAATCTGCTTATGCATTCTCCGCTGTCTCCCAGGCTCTCAAGTTCCGATATAATCCTGAACAGTGTTTTGGCAAGGGCCTGTGTACGTTGGCTTGTCTCATTTTCCATAAGGGAGGTAAGGAATACGGCAATCTCTTTTTCTATATTGTCGGCTATGACCTCATATTTCACCAGGCGCTCCTTGGTCTTGTCAAAACCATCGGCATCGATCTGATCTACAGCATCACGTATAAGCGATACCTCACGCTGTGATATCGTTGCAAAATGGATAGTTTCAAGCATGGCCTGCTGTACTCCGATTTCTGGTGTGGCAACAGGTCCGCCGCTTATATAACGGAGAGTGTATTTATCGTCCTTACTATCAGGTTTACCGGCTATGAGTCTGCATACAAGTTTCTCTATCTGAGGCGTGAACCATATCAGGATCAGGGCGTTTATGGTGTTGAACAATGTGTGGAACATGGCAAGACCAACAAGCGGACTGAATTCACCCATACTTGAGACAATGGATATGTCAAGTCTTACAAAGGGTTTGAAAAGCAATAGAGCCCAGATGACTCCAAATACATTGAATACGGTGTGGGCCAGTGCAGCACGCCGGGCATCGGTCGTACCCATGGATGCAGCTATATTGGCGGTAATGGTGGTTCCGATATTCTCACCCAGTACCATGGCAGCCCCCATCTCAAATGGTATCCACTCCTGACTGAGCATGATAAGTGTTATGGCCATGGTCGCGCTCGATGACTGCAAAACCAGCGTCAGCACGGTACCTGTTACAACAAACAGCAAAAGGCTGCCAACCCCAAATCCTGTCCAGTTCTTAAGGAACGCCAGGATTTGGGGATTGCTGCTCAGATCCGGAACAGAACTCTTGATGAGTGACAGTCCCAGAAACAGCAGCGAAAAACCTATTATGAATTCTCCTATATTCTTGCTCTTGTCTTGCCTGAACTGCTGCATTATGAAACCTATCAGGAACAGGGGGATGGAAAGAGCGGCTATATCAAACTTGAACCCGAACAATGATATTATCCAAGCTGTTATGGTTGTTCCTATGTTGGCACCCATTATGACTCCGATGGCCTGGCTTAGGGTTAGCAGCCCTGCACTTACAAAACTGACCACAAATACTGTCGTGGCACTCGACGATTGAATGATTGCAGTTATGCCCAGGCCGGTTAATACTCCCTTGAATGGATTTGATGTGATGTTCTTAAGCAGTGAACGCAGCTTGTTTCCTGTTGATTTCTGAATTCCGGAACTCATCTGGTTCATGCCGTAAAGGAACATGGCCAGTGATCCGAGAAGTTTTAAGATCTGTGATACCATATTTTTTTGTGTTTAACTCGGTACAAAGAAAAGTGCATGGTGTTAAGCATCGGTTAAGGGAGTGTTAAGAGACTGTTAAGAAGCCATTAATTTTATGTTAAGGATAGAAAGGGGCCGTTTTGACGCAAAGTGAAACGACCCCTTTGCGGCGTTTTTGTTACCTTTGCACATCGGATTTAGTTTATGAAAAGAATCTGTCAGTTTATATCCAAGTACATGGGTGTGCTGGTATTTGCGGCGGCAGTGCTGGCGTTCATATTTCCCGATGCGCTTTCAAGGATACGACCCACGGTTATCAACTATCTGCTGGGCGTTGTGATGTTCGGTATGGGTCTTACGCTCAACCTGGAGGATTTCAAGGTCGTGTTCAGCCGCCCCAAGGATATCATCATAGGCTGTCTTGCCCAGTTCACCATCATGCCCCTGCTGGCTTGGGTGCTGGCACGTGTGTTCAGGCTCGATGATGCACTGGCATTGGGTGTGGTACTGGTAGGATGCTGCCCGGGCGGTACCGCATCGAACGTAATCACCTATTTGGCCAAGGGTGATCTTGCACTGTCGGTAGGCATGACCGGCGTATCCACTATCCTGGCCCCGTTCCTTACCCCGGTGCTTACATGGGCACTTGCAGGTCATAGCGTCCATGTAAATGTGCTTGGTATGTTGCTGAGCATTCTCTGGGTGGTGATTCTGCCTATTGTCATCGGCCTCATCATAAAGAGCCTTTGGCCTAAGTTTACCGATAAGGCCGTAGATTATCTGCCTGCCTTCTCATCGGTAGCCATTGCATTTATCGTTGCCATAATAATTGCGGCCAATGCCGATAAGCTGCTGGCAGGAGGTATGATTATAGTACTTGTAGTGATGCTCCACAACATATGCGGACTGGGCCTGGGCTACTTTTTAGGCAGGTTACTCAGACTGTCCGAGCCCAAGAAACGGGCCATATCGATTGAAGTGGGCATGCAGAACTCAGGTCTTGCGTCATCACTTGCCACCCTGCATTTTGCCGCCTACCCATTGGCCACCATCCCCGGCGCCATTTTCAGTGTCTGGCATAACATCAGCGGTGCAATCGTAGCTTATATTTTCAGAAAATGACGCAAAACGCGCTCGGCCCAAAGGGACGCTTTTACCAAGCGAAGCGACTAAAAGAAACGACCCCTTTGCGTCACTTTCTTTTTATCCCGAGGCGAAGCCTATATTCAAAGCGAAGCTTTAAAATCAGATATTTTTGAGTACATTCGCAAATAAACATGAACAGGATGAAAGCAATTAACCGAATAGCAGGCTTGATGTTTGCATTGTGCGCAGTCTTAATCTCATGTACCGGAAAGAAAGCAGAGACCGGTGCGCTCAAGCCCAGAATAGTTGTAATGACCGATATCGGCCCGTCGGAGGTGGAGCCCGATGACAATGAATCAGCCGTAAGGCTGCTGGCATACGCTGACCGGTTTGAAATAGAGGGCATAATCACCACAATAGGCTGGAACTGTGACCCTTATCCCAAGGAGTGGGCAGTCTATCTGACACGCGTAATTGATGCATATAAGACCGATGTGCAGAACCTTATGAAACGTTCCGGCCAGAAGAGGCACAAGAGCATAGAGCAGGAGAACGGACGTCAGGAACTGGGTTACTGGCCCAGTTATGAGTACATCAGCAGCCGTGCCATGATGGGCAGTACCCGAGCCGGCATCGGTGTAATCGGTCCCGATAATGACTCACCTGGAAGCAGATTACTGATACAGCTGGCCGATGAGGACGACGACCGTCCCATCTGGATCTGCTCATGGGGAGGCGCCAACACGTTTGCGCAGGCCGTCTGGCGCGTAAAACAGGAGCGCAGCCCGGAGCAGCTCCGCAAGTTCCTGAGCAAGTTCCGCCTCTACACCATCACTGATCAGGATATGCAATGGAGCATGCGCATGAACCGCGCTTACAGTTCTCACCAATGGCTCCGACGTGACTTTGCGCAGGAGCTGATGCTTGTTTGGGATGAGAGCGCATGGCTCAACCAGAACGAGCTGGGCAAATCCAACTGGGACAAATATGAGAGCCTTATACAGGGCAAGGGTGCCATGGGCAAGGTCTATCCCAAGTTCCTGTGGGGCGTTGAGGGCGATACGCCCAGTTTCCTGCACGTGATGCCCAACGGCCTGAACAATCCCGATGACCCCACGCAGGCGGGCTGGGGAGGCTGCCATCAGTTCGGTATATCACCTGATCGCGAGACCTACGCCTGGACCAACTGGCAGCAGCCGCTCAAGGACATATCTGACCATTATGAGCACAAGTTCTACCCCGATGAGTTCAACGATTTTGCCGCCCGCATGCAGTGGGCAGATACCGGCAGTGGCAACCGCAACCCCGTAGCCGTCATAAACGGCAGTCAGGACCTTAAGCCTATGGAGTTATCGGGCAAATCAGGACAAGACATAAAGCTGGACGCATCCCGTTCCTTTGACCCGGACCGGGACAGACTCACATTCAGCTGGTGGTTCCAGGAGTTCCCAGGCGAGACCGTCTACCCCCTTATCAGCGACCCCGCATCGGACAGGATTACCGTTACCCTACCCGATAATTCCAGCGGCAAGACCTACCATCTGGTCTGCGAGATTCATGACAACGGTCCGTTCAACCTTACCGCATACCGCCGTATAATCATCACCGCAGAATGAAAAACGACGCAAAGGTGGCATTTCTTTCAGTTGCTTCGCTTGGTGAAGGTTTAGCTCGACGGCCCCAGAGGGGGAAAGTCAAAGCGTCCCTTCGGGCCGAGCGCGTTTTGCGTCATTTGACGCATTCTTAAACGACCCCTTTGCGTCACAGAAGGAAGAACAGCGCCACGCCGGTCATGCTTACCAGCACGCCCATTACCTCCTTGAACCTGATGCGCTGCTTGTCAAACACGGCGGCCGGGATAAGTATCAGAACAGGAGTGAGCGCCATCAGAGTGGATGCTATTCCGGCATCAGTGTAACGCACTGCCATGAGTGAGAGCGACACTCCCACCACAGGGCCGAACAAGCTCATTATCAGAACATAAAGCATCGCCTTGCGGTCACGTCCGGCAACCTTGAGCTTGGGCAGTTCCTTGCTCAGAGTCATTAGCAGTATAAAGCCGATGCTGCCGAATATGGCACGTATCATGGTCGATGCAAACGGCAGCATGGTCTGCATAAGCTCCGGAGTCTGAGCCGGAAGTGCAGCCGAATAGTGCTCTAGGCCAATCTTGCTTAGTACAAGCCCTACGCCCTGCCCCGTGCCGGCTCCTATTCCCAGCAGTATTCCCTTGAGCGGCAAAGTGAATTTGAAATGGTGCTCGCGGTCACGGCTCAGGATTGATATGGCAATACCGCTCAGAGTCACGGCCATTGCCAATGCCGTGCGCCAGGAGAGCTGCTCGCCCAGCATAGCCCAGCCGGCAAACGCGGCCATCGGGGGCGCCAGAGTCATGAACAGCTGGCCGAATCGGGCCCCTATGGAGAGGTAACAGTTAAACAGGCACCAGTCGCCGAAAACGTAACCCACAACCGCCGACAGCGCAAGCCAGAACCAGGTCCTGGCATCGGCATAAACAGGATACGGATACCCAATGGTGACCCACAGTATCATAGCCAGCAGGAAAGTGGAGAGTGTCAGGCGGAAAACGTTGGCAGACATGGTGCCTATGCGGTGACTGGCTTTGTCGGAATAGATTGCGGTGACAGTCCAAAGCACCGCTACAATTAGTGAAATTATCTGGCCAATGTGGTTCATGAATTACTCTCGTGTTTAAGGCGCTGCAAAATTAGCAAAAAAGATGAGTAACTTTGCAGCTGGATTATTATGACCGATAACTACGCACTGTTTTTTGATATTGACGGGACGCTGGTGAGTTTCAATACCCATCAGATTCCCCAGTCTACCGTCCGCGCGCTGACCAATGCAAAGGCAAACGGGGCGCAGATCTATATCGCTACAGGACGTCCGCCCATGATCATCACCAATCTGGGAGCAATTGAGCATCTTATTGACGGATACATAACCATAAACGGCGCGCTCTGTTACATCGGCCGTGAAGTTGTGTGTTATCGGCCTATACCGCAGCAGGATGTGATGACGTGCGTAAAGGACGCGCAGGACAAGGGATACGGTCTGATTGTAGTAGGCCGCGACCAGGTGGCGGTGCTAGACCCTACCGGCAGCGTGGACCGCATATTCCGTCAGTATCTGAATGTCAGGGAGTTCGATAACCCGTCGCCGCTTCAGGAACTGCTCAGCCAGGATGTCCTGCAGTTGACCGCATTCTTTGATGCCGATTATGAAAAGCAGATGCTTCGGCGCATGCCGCACTGTGTATCGGGCCGATGGCATCCCGAGTTCACCGATATCACCGCCCGTGAGGCCGATAAAGGCAAAGGCATCCAGGCAATTGCCCGATTCAAGGGCTTTGACCCCGCCCGCACCATCGCATTCGGCGACGGCGGAAACGACCTTTCAATGATCCTGCAGGCAGGAATAGGCGTAGCGATGGGCAACGCCACCCCGGAACTCAAGCAGCACGCCGACTACATCACCACCTCGGTCGATGAAGACGGCATCCTCAACGCCCTCCAACACCTCAAAGTGACGCATTAGGGTCGTTTAAGAATGCGTCACTTTTTAACAAATGACGCATTCTTAAACGACCCCTTTGCGTCATTAAACGACCCTTTTGCGTCACTATTGAGCAATTTTGTTTACTTTTAGGTAGCCTGCAAACAATCAGGATAGAGTATCTTTGTAAAAATACTTATTCAATGAAATACAGCACGACATATCAGATAACATCGGCCCAGATGAATGGCCGATACCGGCTTACCGTGGACGGAATCCTTACATTCCATGAAAATACGATAGCCCGATATCTCACCTCCCTGGGACTGGCGGCTTTTGACCTTCAGAAACAGGACCGCACGTGGGTGATATCGGAAATAAACCTTGAAATGCCCGCACCGCCCACCATGTGGACCGAGGACATTGAGGTTGAGGTGTGGATAAGCGAGATGTCATCACTCCGGATCTGGATGGAATTTACAATGAAAGAGGTGCATTCCGGCGTTCTGGCAGCTCGAGGCAACAGCTGCTGGTCTGTCATTTCAATGTCCGAGAGAAAACTGCTGTCATGTGAAGGCTTTATTCCCGATGCCCAACTCATACCTGAACTTGCCGCCGGACCGCACAAGAAACGCTCTGTCATGAAATTTCAGAATGAGCCCATAAGCACGCTGCAGCATTCGGTAAACCTTATCGACCTGGATTTCAACGGGCACACCACCAATCGCAGATATGTCCAGCTGGCTCTGGTCTGCTTTGAGCCGTCATTCCTTGAAGCTTACAGGCCTGACTCGCTTAACATCCGCTTCATCCATGAGTCCCGTATGGGCGATGAACTGGCTTGCCAGACACATCCTGCCGATGCCCCACAAACATTCGTAGGCAGAATCATCAACGGTAGCGGACAGGAGATTTGCAGAGTAAGCAGCCACTGGGTAAAAAGGGAGCCCCTACCCGACATCGCATCTGTCAACCTTATCCGCCATCCCCAAAAGTGACGCAAAGTTAAACGACCCCTTTGCGTCCGCCATCCCCAAAAGTGACGCAAAGGGAAACGACCCCTTTGCGGCGTTTTGCCTCACCAACCGCCGGGCCTACCGCCCGGACCAAAGCCACCGCCGGGGCCAAAGCCGCCGCCAGAGCCTCCAGTGTAGGATGACAATGAAACCTGGGAGCCTCCGCTTACTGATGCGTCCGTAATTATCATGCCCTCCATTATCGCCGCGCCGTCTGTAGCAGTCACACCGGTCATAAGAACGGGGGTCGATGCGCCCGATACCACCAGGGGTGAGCCGCCACTTGACGGAGTCCTGAATGCAATCACATCATTTCCTAGCTTAAGCGAATATAATGTATTTCCGGTCCAAGAAGATGCCTGATAGCAGTTCTGATTGAGGCTTGCGCCAGACTCCAGCCCTCCGATGGCAATCAGTGTACCGCCCGTGACATAAAGTTTGTACCCGCCTTCAGTATTGGCATCTATCGCAACCTCAGGCTGTGTAGAGCCTATGGCATATACCGTACCGCCTTTGATATAGAAGTTGCCGTTGGCGTCAAGACCGTCGTTCCTTACCGCATATCCGCATACATATCCGCCCTGAATGGTGAATGTACCGGCAGAATTCATGGCGTCATCGGCGGCCGAATAACTGTAAACAACACCGTCAGTTACGGTAATGTTGCCCTTTGACTCAATGCCCTCATGCGCAGAGCAGTTTACGATAACCGTTCCGCCATTAAAGAACAGGTTGCCGTCAAACTTTATGCCTTTGGCCGATACGCTGTTTGATGAGCTGCTTCCGTAACGGTTTGATGAGGATTGCCCGTAATTGGAACCTTTAGTCACCACCTTTACGTAGCCCCCGTTGAAACTGCCTGTCATATCCCCGCTTATGCCTTTACCTCCAGAACCCGTATTGGTTACAGTAAGAGAGCCTGCATTAATCTCAAACAGGTAGTCTGCCTTAATACCGGCCGAGCCTTTGTATTCGGCATCATCGCTGTCATATGCCGCTCCCCCTGACACATTTATCACAGTCGAGCCACCGTTTATACATACCAGCGAATCGGACGTAATACCTTTTTTCATATTGGCCGATACACTTACGCTGACCGTTCCGTCCGATATGATAACAGCATCCTTGCCGCGGATTCCGTGTCCGGCACCGGAAGTAACATTAACGACCTGTGATTCCATAAAGTGTACGTAATCGTCACTGGTAATTCCTGATTTGCCCTGCGCTGTCACGGTCAGCGTTCCGTCACCGCTGAAAATCAGCTGCCCCTCGCTGAAAAAGGCCGCCTTCTCATCCTCATCGGCCGGAGTTGAAGTATATGACGCAGCATCTTTAAGCGTATTTATTCCTTTTACTACCACAAAACACTTTTTCTTGCCCTGGTTGTTTATGGCAGCTCCTCTGGTACTGGTCAGATCAAGGCCGTCAAGAACCAGTGCCTGTTTTTTGGAACTGTACAGTTTGACCGATCCGTCCTGAGCGGTGCCCTTCAATTCATAAATCACCTTTTCATCGGTCGTATTGTTTACTGTAACATGATTGCCTTCCACAGTTACAGTATTGTTTATATCGCCTGTAACCTGTGCGCCTCCATCGGCAAATACTATCTGTATGGTCCGGTCAAACGTGGTGCCCGATATACTGTCTGCGGCAAGGACAGATTCATCAAACTTTGGTGCCACGGTAGTGGTGTCATTACCGTCGTTCTGTGTCTCTGTGCTCTGAGTCAGATCAAGATTGTCTATAAGGCTGTCGGGTGAGCAACTTCCGCATCCCAGCAACAATATCATCAGTGCAAAACATCCTTTTTTCATATTGCATATGTGTTTTGAAAATTCTGGCGCTAAAGTAGAAACAGTATCCGCCCTTTGCAAAAAAAATATACAAACGCCCTATTTTCCTAAACAAAACGGCTTTATCCAAAAGATAAAACCCGTAAATTTGTCACTATGGATATGGCTCAGACAGGACTATTAAACAGCATTTGGCAGATTGTTCTACAGATTATACCCTTTCTGTTGCTGTTACTTCTGCACCATTTCCTGCTGGCTCCCCTATTCTTCCGCAAGAAACTGATTGCTTACATTCCGGTTACTCTGGCTCTGATAACCGCATTCGGCTTTTACTGTTTCAATGTGGGCAATCCGCCCGATATGGGCAGACAGCCCGGACAGTTCCAGGGCCCGCCGCCAATGATGCAGGAGGGTTCCGTGCCTCCTCCTATGCCGATGGATGGGATGAATCCCCCACCCGAAGGCATGGCACCCCCGGCAGATGGAATGCGTCCGCCCATGATGCCCGATAACGGACATCGGCCCCTGCGCCCGGAAACCATGAAACTGCTCATGGCCATTCTGCTTATCGGTGTTGACCTGGGTGCAATGGCATATATCCGCAGCCTGCACACCGAGAAAAAGGTGCAGCACCTTGAGGCTCAGAACCGTGAGCATCAGGACCGGCTGGAAGAATTGAGCCGTATAGCAGATAATCAGAAGAAAGCAGACTGTGACCTCACATTCAAGACGGATTACAAACAGGTACGCGTCAAACCGGACAACATACTCTACATTGAGGGCATGGGAGAATACCTAAAGATATACCATCTTGATGCCACTACGCCATTGGTTGTACTAATGAGTATGAAACACATACTGGAGCAGTTGCCCGATGACCGTTTTGCCCGGGTCCACAAGTCATACATAGTGAACCTGAACCGTATCATCAACAACAGCCGCACACAGATTACCATGGAGAATACCACAGTCATCCCCATCGGAGAATCCTACCGTGTAGCTATCTCCAATCGGCTCAAATCTTAGCCCAAATTCAATTTGTAATAAACGCTTTCCGAGTCGCGATAGAACTCGGTAGCGCCCCAGCGCTGCCAGTAAGAGTGAGTCTTGAGCCTGTGCATCACCGGAATGAAGATAAAGTCGTATCGTGCCTTAAGTTCCGGCATGACGGACATCAGCATATCGTAATTGAGGCGTGTACCCCGGTAGTCTTCACGTACAATGAATGAGAACACGGCCGTATAGCGCATCCTGTTCAATGTAGCCAGGAGTTCAGGATTATCCTTCCGGATCTGAGCGGTTTCATCTTCAATGCGGTAATCGCTCATATTGAGCAGCCCAATCACATCACCTTTACTATCAACGGCTTTAACGCTTAACTGCCAGTTAAAATGCAGATACCGGACCCAGTTTTCCACTTCATCGCGGTCAAATCCATATTGCCGGCTAATCCAGTCCACTGTCAGCGGAGCATCGGTCTGCGTCATTCTGTGCAATGTGTAAGACATTGTGAATCAGGAATTCATGGTTACAACATTATATGTAAGAAGTATATCCGGATGATATGACAGTTTGGCCTTTCGAAGACCTTCAAGCCCCATATCCTCCTCGCGGTTCACATAGATATACTCCTCCGGCAGATGGGCGCAGAACTGCTGGTTGATGATACTGAAAGCCCCCTCTACATAACGGTCCGCCTTTTCCACACAAACATCAAACGTATCATCGGTCACACCCGATCCGTACGTGAATGCCACCATGCGGCCATCCACATAGATGCTGCCGCCCAGCATTCCCAGTTCATCCCAATGTGCGAAAATAGTCTCCATCACTTCATGCTCGGCCAGAATAGTATCACCGTACGAAGGGTTTTCATGCTCTTTCTCATCCTGCCACAATGAAACCACCTTACGGCAGTCATCAAACATGTCGGGTGTAAGAGGCCGATACTCAAAGCCGGGATACAGGGTCTTGAAACGGTTCACATGGTTCCGCTTGGCCTTGAGTTTCCCTCCCTGCAGCAAAGCCAGATCAGTACGCTTATAAATGTAATCATATTGGTCGCGTACAGGTTCCACGTTAATAATGATGCCCTCATGGCAGGCATTCTGCTGTAACCGTAGAGCGGCATCATCCTCCAGTCCCAGGAGCATCAGTTTATTACTGCAGTCCTCACATAGAGTCTGAATCAGTTCACAGGGCGGGACATCCTGCATGCATAGCATATATGCACGTTCTCCATCCAGATTGAAACGCAGGACTACTGCATCCTTAAGCACACAAACCTCAGTGCCGAACCACGATTGCCAACCTACAAGATTGGCAAATGTAAAGTTGCAGTTACGCCGCCCGGCATGCAGGCTGACCGTCTGCACCGCCTCACGATCGGCTACGGTGAGTTTATGGAAATCAAGTCTCATGCCGGTTTTACCTGTTGTCAAGTTTATCAATTATATCATCCAGCATTCCGAACAATGCGGGGACAGTATCAGGAGTTACGCTTCTACACAAAACAGCATTGCCTACTTTCATGGGTACTTCAGAAAGCTGGTTCTGCATGTTCCGCCCCTTATCCGTGAGCGTTACTATCACCTGGCGTGCATCGGCAGAGCCTTTGCTGCGGACAAGAATGCCTTGCTGCTCCATTCTTTTAAGGAGCGGTGTTACGGTGTTTGTCTCCAGCATAAGACGTTTGGCTATGTCATTCACAGGCTGTGCGTCATTCTCCCACAGGACCATCAGTACCAGATACTGCGGATAGGTCAATCCATGCTCCGACAGTAACGGATGATAGGCCTGAGTGAGAAGACGTGATGCTGTGTACAGCCTGAAACAGAGCTGATTGTCCAGTCTGAACTGTTCTTTCATTTAAGGAATTCAATTATGTCCTTTTCAATATCATCGGGAGTTACTGTCGGCGCATAGCGCTTTATCTGTGAACCGTCACGGTTAATCAGGAATTTGGTAAAGTTCCACAGGATATCACTCTCCTTCTCTACGCTCTTACTTATGGTCTTGAGCATCTTTTGGGTTGCTTTGGCTTTGAGGCCTTTATACTCCTCCGATGGAGCCACTGACTTAAGATAAGTATACACCGGATGCTCATTCTGTCCGTTCACGTCAATTTTTTTCATAAGCGGGAATGTCACGCCGTGGTTGATGCGGCAGAACTCCTCTATCTCAGCATCACTTCCGGGCTCCTGATGTGCGAACTGGTCGCACGGAAAACCGATAATTACCAATCCCTGATCCTTATAATTCTGATACAATGCCTCCAGTCCGTCATACTGGGGAGTAAAACCACACTTTGAAGCTGTGTTTACAATCATCAGAACCTTACCCTCATATTGGGCCAAATCAGTCTCTATACCCTTGTTGTTAAGTGCCTTGAAATCATAAATCCTTTCCATATCATTCAAAATAAATATCGTTTGCGATACAAATATACATCAATTTATTTATATCGCAAACGATATTTATTTTTTTTAACCATGACGCATTAGGGTCGTTTCCCTTTGCGTCACTTGCGTCTGAAGACTGAACGCTTAAGGCTTCGCTGATAATCGGTAAGCGGGGCCTGATACTTTTCCGGGTCGTAGATAATAGGAATATAGCTCCTAACATAAGTTGCATGACTGCCAGACAAGCCCATATACTCATGATGACGTAATGGGCCCAATATCACGCCATTGAACCGTCCCCATGCACCTGGTGTCGTGCCAGCGGCCCTTTCACGTATCATCCTTTCAATTATTAAATCAGCTCCTTTTTCACCAATTACGCCATAATCATCTTCAGATATAAAAGCTGATTGCGAACGACCGGCAAGTACATATTGGTCCGGCTTGTTTTCCTCTGTAAAGAACCCCACCTCATCGTAGCCTACTTTAGGCATTTTCTTTCTTTTCTCCAGAACAGACAGGTCATGCTTGAGGTTCTTGACGCTTACCAGATATGGGCCGGAATCTGAGCCATCGTTTCTGGGGATTGAATATGCCTTGCCCTTGACTCCAGTAAAAGAGTAACCTCCTATCTCAATGGTATTACCTTGCTTATATGATGTAATAAGGTTTTCCAGGATAGTGATTGCATCATCAATGGAACCCATCTCTATTGTAACAGTCTTGCCGCCTTTTTCTTCAATACCCGCAATCCAGAATTCATAAACGGAATTGGAGACTCTGATAAAATTCAAGTACCCTTTATATGCTTTGTTATTTGTTTTGACACCGTCATCATCAAAAATGCTCTCAAGGGTATTCAGTTCCGGATACTGTTTTTTCAGGCTGTCCAATATGATATCCGGAAGGCTCTGTGGCATTACATTATTTTCCCGATATGGTAGAAGTGCCACCTGAGACTCCGGTATGGAACCGCCAAAACGGGCCGTCACCATTTGGCTGGCTTCAGGTTCAACGGACTCTGGTAACTCGTCAGCAACAAGTACCTCCGATTTTACCTCTGTGCCATGGGCAATTGGCTCATTGTTTGATTCATATACCACATTATGGTTTCTTCCGGTTGGTAAGACGGGACGGATGGATTGACCGTTATGGCGACTGAAAGGTGCTACAGACACATCATCGTCTATGCCTTCCAAGTTACCATTTACAAAAAAGATGCTCCAGGCCATTAATGAATTATCAGTATCCAAAGAACTTGACCAATACATTCCGTCAGAATCCAAACCGTTGAGGCTTTTTCCTCCACGTATTCCTGCTGCGGGAAGGAATATGGAACGGTCAGTATAACCGGAAACATTACTTGTTACACGATATCCATATACGCCGTTTTCTTTAGTCCAGGTCCAAGTACATTTATTGAACAGTTCCTCCATCTCTGACTTGGTGGGCATACGCCATTTGCTGCCCCACAACATACGTGCAGCGTCATCAGCCGGAACAAGTTCTGTCATCTTATCAGTAAACCCGTTATTTCCAAGATCGCCGGCATTACAGTATTTGGTCAAAGAAGAATGTGTGTCTTTACTCCACATGTAGGTGCTCCACCAATAACCATCTGACATATAAGAATTCCAGTGCTCCTGCGGTTCTTCTTGCGCATAACCGGATTTATAATGTGGCGCCATCTCACCCCAGGCAAAATAATCCCCATACTCCTCTGGCTTATCAGCGCCTATATTGCAGGTGGCCCAATTCACACTCAGACCAAGGTCAACGTATTCATGTTTATTGGGATAAAGCTGAACCCATCTCTTTTTAAGCGCACCATCCTCTATAAAGAGGTTGTAGGTGGTAGAGTGGCTTGTCACACCATCAGACACATATTCGTCATACCAGTCGGCCACTGTCATTGAGAAAGGCTCCCTGTTGAATTCTCTCAAGTGGTATTCCTTGTTCATTACCGTATAGACACCGGTTTCATCGATAGCAAACACGGTCAGAGTGCCGGGGCAGCAACCATAATCAAATCCTTTCAGGAACAGCAGATAGCGGGATTCGGCCACTTTCACGCAGTGGAAATAGCCGTTGTCAAACATCTGTTCATAAACCCAGTCCGAATTCCTGATACGGTAATGTCTGCCGGCAACGTCAATGTCTATTATACGGAAGTCACCTGGATCATTATTCCAGTCTTTATCGGTATAATTGAACAAGGTAACAGTGAATCCTCCAGATGCATCACCTATATGGGTCTTGAAAACTTCTTCTGTTTCAATGGCCGAGTCATCATAATCATCTTGGAAAGAGTCAATGAATTCCTTTTTTACCTCTTCACCAAACCGGAATATGGTGACGGCTTCCTCCTGCTTGGACGGAGTATAACCTTTAGGCATCCTGACAGTAACCTGACACTCTGCCTTGAAGTCTCCGCATACAGCCTTGATTGTACACTCTCCGTTTGATATGGCAGTGACTTTTCCGTGAGCGTCAACCTTGGCCACAGCCGAATTGCCACTATACCAGAATATCCTTTTCCTGGTGGCGTCTGAAGGAATGAATGATGCTTTCAACTTGTACTCCTGGCCTATTTCCAATTCAATATCATTCCTGTTCAGAGCTATTCCTTGAATCGGAATGAAACGCTGTTCGGTAACCGGTCTTACTGAACGGCCTATCTGGAGGCTCAAGGGAGTGATGACTACTCCCATTCTGCGGTTCTTGTTTATGTCATCCCCATCGGAAACGGAATAGAACATATAGGCCTTTGGCTCCCCTGACGGTCTGTCTGAGTTACATGAACTGGTCCAGTAGTAAAGCCCTTCGGGGTATTTATTCCAACGGTTCTCTATCTTCATTCCTCCAGACGGCAGGAATATCGAGTTTCCGTTCCTGCCAGTGACCCGATACCCGTAGTGACCATTTTCCTGTGTCCATTCCCATTGGCATTTATCCACTAATTCCTGGAATTCCTCCTTTGTGGGCATACGCCAATCTTCACCCCAAAGCAACGTAGCCGCATCATCCTGGGGTTCCAGAACGGTAATTCTGTTATCAAAATAATAACTCACTCTTGAAGCGAAATGATTCTCCAGGTCATAATCCCTTGTGACGGATTCTCCCCATGCATAGAGATTGCCATGCCATTCCGGGAAATAATCAGACTCGCCTATGTTGCAAAGGGCCCAGTTTACACTCAGACCCAGATCAACGAATTCATGCTCAGGGTAAACATCAGTTTCGCTGTCAGCGTCCTCATCTTCAGATTTATCATAGACGGTGTTTGACATCAGCCCCAGCGCCAGGACCATCACCACCGGAAGATAGATAAGCTTAAAGAGGTTGCCCTTGCGTGAAAGATTGCGGTTCATCATCTTGATTCTTGTGCGCAGGTAACTCTCCCCAAGTCCGTTCACAAGTGGGATGGATAGTCCACCGGTCGCTATGCTTAGCAGACTTTGCTCATATTCCAGTTTGCCATAACCGGATTCAAGTACGGATGCATCGGCCTGGAACTCCTGAACACAGCAAAGGTCATGTCTAAGGAGCCAGACTGCCGGATTGAACCACTGGAATGCTGAAAGAATGTCTATGACCAACAACTCTATGGAATGATGGTGTGATACGTGGGATTGTTCGTGACGCACTACTGCCGAATTCCACAAGGATTCAGACTGCGCCATATCTTCCGGAAGGACTATACTGTTCATCCAACTGAAGGGACGAATGTCATCACTCGATATCACTATCCTGCAACCATCCTTTTTCACTATCGTGCGACCGCGATGGATTATACCAATCACCTTAACAGCAGACAAAAGCCTGAGAATTATAAGACATACAACCCCTAATGCATAGATTATTATTGATACCAATATCCAATCCATATGCTTGCGGGCAGGAACAGGCAATGACTGGTTTGAATCAGGCAAGACTACCGCATACTGCACCTCTTGCTGTGGCTGGGCATGTATCCGGACTTGTTCCTCTATCTGATTCCGTTCCTGCCGGATCAGCCTCTCTCCCGGTTGAATGTCCGGTTGTACAGTATGGCGGGTTGGAGTTGCGGGAACGGCAGCAGGAGCCTGAATTGCAGCAAATTCAGGGTTCTCAACCACTGGCGCCGGCCTGTGGATTGTGATTACGCAGAACGGCAGCACATATGAGATTACCAGTGATGACACAAGGACTATGCGTGCAGTACGGTGGAACGTGTCACGCCGCAGCAGCAGGTGGTACAGCAGCACGAATACCGCTGTGAGCAACGCCACCTTTAATATGTAAACAAGGAATGCGCTCATGACTATTGCTGTTTTTTGATTTCCTTTATTATCTGCTCCAGCTCCTCAACCGACAGTTTCTCATCCTTTACAAACGACATCACCACGCTTGAGTAAGAACTGCTGAAAAACTCATCGACTATACCGTTTATGCCGGACTTGCTGTACTGCTCCCGGTCAACAATCGGATAGTACTGGTAATTGGTGCCGAAAGCGTTGTGGCTCATAAAGCCGTCGGCCTGGAGCGTACGCACCTGGTTGGACAGCGTACCGAATGATGGTTTAGGATCAGGATAGTGCTCCTGAAGCTCGCGGATGAACATGGGCCCGTAGGTCCAATAGTAGTCCATTATGACTCTCTCCTTCCTGGTCAAACGTCTCATAAGCAAATCATTTAATAGTGTTAGCGAAATGTTTTCGTTGCAAATGAAACGAAAAATTTTTGTTCAGCAAAATATTTTCGCTGAAAAATAAAATGATACAAAAGGGGACTGTCCCCAATTGTATCATTTGTATCAATCCTGGAAGCAGTAGCCAAAACCGGCACGGGTGGCCAGACAGTCTGCGTACGGCTCTATTTTCTTACGGATGCGGGTGATGTTAACATCGACTGTGCGGGTATTTACCACAACGTCATCGGGCCAGATGGCCTGCAGCAGCTGCTCGCGTGAATAGACCACTCCGCGGTTCATCATGAACAGCTTGAGCAACTCATACTCTGTCTTGGTAAAAGAGACCGGGTTGCCGTCAACGGTAACCTCCTTGCTGTCTGTGTCAATCTGGATTCCTCTGTAGCGGATTCCGTTACGGGCGGCACCTAAGCGGGATTCAACTACGTTTATGATGTAGTCGCCGGTCTTTTCACATTCGCTTATCATGTCTATGAATACCGTTCCGCTGCCATACCCGTATGTATGCTGGTCCAGATTATTGATATTCTCCTGCTTGAGGCGGTTGCGGCATGCGTTGATGCTGTTCTCAATCTCCTCGGACAGGGTAATGTCATACTCCTCCCTGCGGCCGGCCAGTAACTCATTCATACGGGTAAGTGCCTGGTCTATAAGTCCGAACATCTGACTGACTCCTTCCTCCTGTTTCTGGTTGAACTCAATCTTGTTCTCCTGCTTGCGGCGCATGATGCGTGCCAGTCCGAAACAGCTGTCACCGATTGACTCCAACTCGCCAATCTGGCGGAGCATGGCGCGGATTTTCTCCTTGGTGTCATCCGACAGATGCGCATCGCTCACATCACCCAGATACTTGCCTATCTCCTGCTCCATGCGGTCACTGCCTTCCTCGGTCTTCTCTATGCGTTCAAACAATTTCTTGAATGCCTGCTCATCGGTAGTCGTGTAGAGATCCTTAACCAGATCAAACATGTGCTGCATCTTTTCGCCGAATATGACAATCTCCTTCTGCGCCTGGAGTATGGATATCTCAGGAGTTTTCATGATACCTCCACGGATAAACTGCAGACGGAACTCATCCTCATCGTCTGCCTTGCCTGACTTGATTATGTAGCATACCAGTTTCTCCAGCTGCGGGATGAATCCTATCAGCAGCGAAGTGTTTATTACGTTAAACGCGGTGTGGAACGTGGCTAACGCGAATGTAAGTCTGGCCGGGTCAACGGAATCGGATGTAACGTCAATGCCTACAACGCGGCATACCGTACGTACAAACGGGAAAAATATTATGAGCACCCAAATTACGCCGAACACATTGAACAGCAGGTGCGCCATAGCGGCCCGGCGGGCCTGTGTGTTGGCCGACAGCGCAGCCAGGTTGGCAGTCAGTGTGGTGCCTATGTTCTCACCCATAACCAGTGCTATACCCTGGAATATCGATATTGCTCCGGTTGAGCAGAGCACCATGGTGATGGCCATCAGTGCTGCCGATGACTGCGCAATGCAGGTAAGTATGGCACCTATAAGAAGGAACAGCAATATAGTTCCGTAACTGCCGGAGTCAAAAGATGCAAAAAAGTTCACTACCGTCGGGTTGCTGGCCAGATCCATCTCACGGCCGGTCTGGTTAAGCATGCCCAAGGCAAACAGCAGGAAGCTGATTCCGAACAGGAAATCACCCACATAACGGTGCTTGCCTATCTGTATTAGTATGATTCCTATCAGGAAAGCCGGCCATACCAGATTGGTGATATTGAATGAGAATCCGGCCGACATGATCCAGGCACTCAGCGTGGTACCGATATTGGCACCCATGATGACAGATATGGCCTGGCTTAATGTGAGCAGTGCGGCGTTTACGAATGATACCGTCATTACCGTGGTTGCGGCCGATGACTGGACTGCTACTGTTACAAGTGCTCCTGTTGCTACCCCTGAGAATCTGTTTGTGGTCATTGCGCCCAACAGGTGACGCAGTTGCGGGCCCGCCATCTTCTGCAATGCCTCGCTCATGACCTTCATACCGTAAATGAGCAGGGCGATAGACCCTAAAAGCTTCAATACAATTAACATCCTTACCTTTTAATTTCAGTACAAAAATACTCAAACTACTCCGTAATCAAAAGGTCCGGGAGAAATTGTAACAAAATCTTAATATAGGTTTTATGCCATCTGTGGCAACATTCCGGGAGCATGTAATAACAGAAGTCACTGCACCTCTATCCACTCCACATCGCCTCCCCATATCTCCAGGAAGCGCATAAAGCCGGCGTTGCTCACCACAACGCTGGCCGTGTTTTCACAGGGATGGAACGATACCCTATCGGCATTTTTGAGGTCAGCATCAAGAAAGTATTTTACACGGTGGCCGTTGTCAAAGAGTTCCTTGGGATTAACACCTTCCTTTATCTGACCGAAATCACGCGTACCGTCAGGTTGCAGGATTGCGGGATGCTCCACAAGATTCATATCGTGGATAAGTCCGAATGCGCACACGGAACCGGGCGTTACGCCTATGCATCGGTCCATACGCTCGGGACTGGCAAAACTCAGCTTGCCTTGCCTTACTATATGCTCCAGCCCGTGAATGTCCAGATTCTTGTGGCACTCAAAACTGGCCATATAGTGGCGGTTGCCCTTGTGGTTGCGGAAAAACAGGTTCTTGCAGTGGGTTGAATCAATCGTCTTCCAATAGGCCAGCGCCTCCTCGATGGTAGGCAACGGTGGATGATAGTGCACCTGATACTCTATCCCGTGCTCATCCAGCCATCTCAATACAAATTCCGTCTTAGTCATGACGCAAAGGGGTCGTTTTGACGCAAAGGGGTCGTTTCGTTTTGCGTCACTTTTTTACTCATGAGTGGCCATGCGCTGCTCGGCCAATGCCTCATATCTGGTACCGGGACGGCCGTAGTTTGCGTACGGATATATAGATATGCCGCCACGGGGTACAAAGAAACCGGTCACCTCTATGTACTTGGGATCCATCAGTTTGATAAGGTCCTTCATGATGCGGTTCACACAGTCCTCGTGGAATCCGCCGTGATTGCGGTAACTGTGCAGATAGAGTTTGAGAGATTTGCTCTCAACCATCTTTACATCAGGGATATAACTGATGCGTATCTCGGCAAAATCGGGCTGGCCGGTTATGGGACACAGAGTTGTAAACTCCGGGCAGTTAAAGCGTACCCAGTAGTCATTCTCCTTATTAAGATTCTCAAACGCCTCCAGGACATCCGGATTATAGGTGTTTGAATATGTGGTCTTGTTACCAAGGGCGGTCAGGCCCTCCTGCTTTCTGTCTTGGGACATGATTATTCTAAGGTTTTGATTTTAAACGGATTGTACTTGATGTCGTAGTCAAAGGTGTCTATACCCTCTTTCTCCTTGAGTTTGCGTGAAATAATTGCAGTCACAGGCAGGATAATCACCTCATACAGAGTCTTGACGGTAACCTGTGTTACAATTATTGACAGGATAGTCTTGAAAGGCATTGAACCGATGAACGCGAGCGGGTAAAAAATCACTGAATCGGAAAGTTCACCGACTATGCTGGATACAACGGCACGCCATCCGAATCCCTTACCCTTGGTGGCGATCTTCATTCTGGACAGCACCCAGGCATTCATATGCGATCCCAGTATGAATGCCAGCAGCGATGCGGCAGTTGTTCGCGGAATGAGTCCGAAGAGATGGTTGAAACTGTCGGCCACAGCCTGGTTCTCGGGATCGATTGGTGCAGGCAGGATACTTACCAGACCTGCTGCCAGAGCCACAAACGCACTCATGGCAAATCCCATCCAGATAACCTTCATGGCCTTGCGGTAACCGTAAACCTCGGTCAGCAGGTCATTGATTATGTACGATATGGGAAAAATAACAACTGCACCGGATAACTGCATCCAGGTGTTACCTACCCGCCAAAGCCTTGGCACAAAAAGATTTGATGTAATGAGGCAGACACAGAATGTCACTGCCAATACCACAAACGTTACGGACAGCCCGTGCTGCCCCGCAGAATTAGTTTTTTCAGTCATTTTTACTTGTTTTTATAGTGGTTCCAAGCACACTTGCAGCAGACACTTCCTGCTACTCGGGCGCAAAAATAGGAAAAAAGTGCTAAACGTAAACACACCCTTTTGTATCTTTGCCTACAAACCAAAAAAAATTGTCATGAAAAGAATTATTACTGCGCTTTTATGCGCCGTCACGGGAGTCATTTTCTGTAATGCACAGCCCTACAGGAATGCCAGTCTGCCTGCCGCCCAGCGTGCCGCCGATCTGGTAAGCCGTCTTACACTTGAGCAGAAGGTCGCCCTGATGCAGAACGGTTCACCCGCCATCCCCGAGTTTGGAATCAAGGCCTATGACTGGTGGAACGAGGCTCTGCACGGAGTGGGTCGCGCCGGTCTGGCTACGGTATTCCCGCAGGCCATAGGTATGGCCGCATCATTTGATGATGCCCTGCTCTTAGACGTATTTACGGCAGTGAGCGATGAGGCCCGCGCCAAATCAACCCAGTACGGTGAGAACGGCGGACTGCGCCGCTATCAGGGTCTTACTTTCTGGACACCTAACATAAACATATTCCGTGATCCCCGCTGGGGTCGCGGACAGGAGACCTACGGTGAGGATCCGTATCTGACATCCAGAATGGGTGTATCGGTAGTAAACGGTCTGCAGGGCCCGGCCGATTCCAAATATGACAAACTGCACGCCTGCGCCAAGCATTTTGCCGTGCACAGCGGTCCGGAATGGAACCGTCACGAGTTCAATGCCGAGAACATTGCCGCACGTGACCTGCGTGAGACCTACCTGCCAGCCTTCAAGGCACTGGTGCAGGAGGCCGATGTAAAAGAGGTGATGTGCGCCTACAACCGCTACGAGGATGAGCCCTGCTGCGGCAGCAACCGTCTGCTCCAGCAGATACTGCGCAATGAATGGGGCTACAAGGGCATAGTGGTATCGGACTGCTGGGCCATAAACGACTTCTTTACCAAGGGACACCACAATACCGAGCCCGATGCCAAGCACGCCACAGCTAAGGCTGTACTGACCGGAACTGACCTGGAGTGCGGCAGCTCTTACGCCCAGCTGGTCCAGGCTGTAAAGGATGGTCTGATCAAGGAGTCCGATATAGACGTTTCTATAACCCGTCTGATGACCGCCCGTTTTGAACTTGGCGAGATGGATGACCCCAGCCAGGTTGAATGGAGCAAGATTCCGTACAGCGTGGTTGACAGCAAGGAGCACCGCGCCCTGGCGCTCAAGATGGCCCAGGAGAGCATGGTCCTGCTCAAGAACAACGGCATCCTGCCGCTCAGCACCGGCAAGAAAGTGGTGGTTATGGGTCCCAACGCCAATGACTCTGTAATGCAGTGGGGTAACTACAACGGAACCCCGTCACGCACCGTAACCATGCTGGCCGGCATCCAGGCCACAGGCGCACAGGTGGAGTATATGCGCGGATGTGACTACGCATCAAACTCATTGGCTCTGATAAGCCTGTTCAGCCAGTGCAAGGCCAGCGGCCAGCAGGGGTTTGACGCCAAGTACTGGAACAACGCCCGCGCCGAGGGTGAGCCCGATGTACTGCGCCACAACGCCACCCCGTTGCGTTTCTCAACCGGTGGTGCCACAGTATTCGCCCCCAACGTAAATCTGGAGAACTTTGCAGCCGTATATACATCGACCTTCCATGCCGATAAGGACGGTCAGGTGGCATTCTACATGCAGAACCAGGGCCAGGCATCAATCAGCGTTGACGGACGCCGCGTAGCCACAGGCCGTAACGGCAACGAGCCCCGCAAGGTCTATACCCTGAACGCCAAGGCTGGTCAGGACTACGAGATTACCATCAACTACAGCTGCCGCAGCGGTCTGGCCGCACTCTCATTTGACCTGGGTTATGAGGAGGAGGTAAGCGTCGATAAGACCGTGGCCGCTTGTGCCGATGCCGACGTGATTATCTTTGCCGGTGGTATATCTCCCTCACTTGAGGGCGAGGAGATGCCTGTAAGCATTGAGGGATTCCGTGGCGGTGACCGCACCAAGATAGAGCTGCCCACAGCACAGACAGAGCTTGTCAAGGCTCTCAAGGCTGCCGGCAAGAAGGTTGTGTTCGTTAACTTCAGCGGTTCCGCAATGGGACTGACCGATGTTGAGCCTTCATGCGATGCAATCCTGCAGGCCTGGTATCCCGGCGAGGAAGGCGGCAACGCAATTGCATCGGTCCTGTACGGCACATATAACCCCGCAGGCCGTCTGCCGGTAACATTCTACAAGTCAACAGACCAGCTCCCCGATTTTGAGGACTACTCAATGAAGGGCCGCACCTACCGCTACATGACTGAGAAGCCCCTCTACCCCTTCGGTTACGGTCTGAGCTACAGCACATTCAAGTACGGCAAGGCCAAGATCCGCAAGGACGGTGACAAGGTATATGTAACCGTAAAGGTCAAGAACAAGTCAAAGATTGACGGTCAGGAGGTTGTTCAGCTCTACGTGAGCCGTCCCGGTGATACAGAGGGTCCCAGTCACGCACTGCGTGCATTCAGGCGCGTATCAATTCCCAAGGGCAAGACCGTAAAGGTGGAGTTTGAGCTTACCCCCGAGTCATTCGAGTGGTTCGATACCAACCACAACCTTATGACCACAATGCCCGGACAGTACGAGATTCTGTACGGAGCATCATCGGATCTGAGCACCCTCAAAAAGCTCAAATACCAGATTAACTGAGTAAAATGGGTTATACTGAAAGGGGATGGTTCCACTTGGAATCATCCCCTATTCTTTTACTTGTTTGAAGTGCCGGGAGTGGGATTTGAAGTGTACTGAATCTCACACAGTGCATCACGGTCATTGCCGTCGGGCATTCTAACCAGCGAGTATGTGGGGGCCGATGCCTGACCCTGATTCATGCCGCGCGGCATACGTATCTGCGGGACCTCGGCCAGGCAGCCGCCCTGGGTCTGCTCTCCCTCCAGCACTGCAAGGTCCGGTCGGCAGATGGTGCCGTTAGCGCTTGAGTTGCTCTGTTTGGAGCCGTAAATGACTGCATCCACCGGAACGTTTCCGTGATACAGAGCTATTGCTCCGGCACGTGTTGAATATGTATAGCTGTAGCTGCCGTCCTGAGCCAGCGGGGCAGCCGGAGCCGATATAGCATCACCGCTCATGTGGTCATACTTGAGTGCAGGCGTGAATTCAATTCCCGTACCCGGAGCCCACACATCAACACTTGCAATCTGGTCCATGGCGAGCGGACGGTCTATCTCAACAATGCCGGGCTCATGAGGCTGGCCCTGCTGTCCGAATCGTCTGGGCTGCGGAGCCTGAGATACCTTAACGACCTTGGTAATCTTACGCACCTCCTTGCGCTGACCGGTGCTTATGGTAATCTCCATGCCCTCACTGAGATTGGCAGTAACCTCCAGGTTCAGGGTCTTGTCGCCGGCCTTGGCGGGACCTGCAAGAGTTGTCAGGGTTCCTGGAGTGCCAACCTTGGTCAGAGTCACCTCCTCATATCTTCCGCCCAGGTCGATGCCTATCTTCTGCCCTACCTCAAGTCCGGCTACCGATGCTACAGGCAGGTTGGTGCTTCCGGCCTTGAAAACACGCTTGGCATCGGTCGGAACCGGAATGAATATCTTGGTCAACGGTGCGGCGTCAAACCGGAGCGCATCGGCATTGGGACGCAACACCAGATAATCCTTGGGCCTGATTACCGTTCCGGCAGGCAGTCTGGCCGCACGTACCGGAGCCCATCCGCTGCGGGTAATCTCAAGCTCCCAACCTGACAGGTCAACAGGTTCATCCTGTGAGTTGTACAGTTCAACAAACTGCTCACCGCCAAGGCTTATCTCATTGATACTCACGGCTGCCGCACTGCGGATACGGATCTGAGCCGATTCATGCCCGCCGTCATTCCAACTGGCTGTGATATGGGCAAAACCGCAATAGTCTTTATCGGGACCCGTTATCCTGAACTTGGTGCTGGCGGTAGCGCCAGGCATAATCTGCTCATTGGCATCGGCATATTCCACCTCTGTTTTCCAGCTACCATCCATATCTATTCCGATGCCAAGATTCCGGATAGGGGCATCGGTTGTGTTGCGGAATGTAACCACCAGGCTCTGCGGTTCACCCTTGCGGAATGTAAGCAGCCTTGAAGCCTGGAGCGTAGGCTCCGAATACTTAGCTGAGGCGATGTTTGCCTGAACAGCCTGGACTGCCTCAAGTGTAGGATAGCCCACGGTCATTGCGCCCTCGTAGAAAGTTCCGGCTGATCCGTTGCCGTTGTCGCCGCCATTGGCCAGCAGCAGTCCGCCCTTCTTGCTCATGGGATAATAACCCTCGTTGGGATCGGGCGATACGGGACGCTCACCCTCATAGAATGTTACCACATCGGGCTTGGTGGCATCACCGCCGCGCAGGTCCCAACGGTTGCCGCCTCCGCCGTTCACGTAGGCCGATACAAACCTCCAGTCTGTAATGGACGGCACATCATTCTTCTTGGCATTGAAACCTGAGAATAGTCCGGCCTCCATATCGGCCATTATCCAGGGACCGTCGCCGTTGCCGCTGCCCCAGTTGGTGGATGTGCCAAAGTATGTGGTCTCCATAGTGCCGCGGCCAACAGCACGTCCGTTGGTGGATGAATTGCCGTAGTCAAAGCAGCAGCCGCTGTCAAAATGGTTGCCGTCCACAACGTAGTAGATTCCCTCGGGCTCATCGTTGATGGCCAGATGTGAAGCGTTGTTGTTTCTCAGTCCCATGCCGGGCATGAAATATGCGCCATACACCTTGTGGCCGTTCAGCACGGCAGGAGCCATATCGGCTATGGGCAGCGTGTTGAACTCACCCTTGGCCGGACCGTTGAAAGTGCCGGGAGCAGCCTGCATCAGGTCATTCCCGTGTCCCGTCTGGTCATAAATGATGCTTATATATCCGATGGTCCCCTCCAGGAAAGCATCCTGTGCGGCGGCATCGGCATAACCTCCGTCTATTGTGCCTATATCAAGCGTCTTGCCGTCAGACTCGCGCACCACCTGATAGAGCGGTCCTTCATACTTGGAATAGAGCTTGCGGGTGGTGCTGTGAGCGGCCACACACTTGGTTCCAAACTTCTCATAGATATCGCATGGTCCCTTGACCTTGCCTGTGCAACCGGCCAGCATCAGTGCGGCGGCAATAAGGATGGAATATTTCTTCATATCTGGTTGTTGTAATTATCCGCAAATATAGTAATTTAGCGTTATGAAACCTACTGTTATTGACCTAAAGGACTATGAGCTCTCCGGAGGCGGAAAGCTCGGTGAGAGTTATATCAAGAAGGACGACCCCGACATACTGCTCAAACTCTACTCCACGGAGTTGGAGAAGATGGGGCTTGACGAGTATGACAGGGCCTGTAAAGTTTACAATTTGGGACTGCCCTGCCCCGAGCCCGGCCAGTTGGTACGTACTACCGATAACCGCGTTGCCATCCAGTTCAGGCGCATCCACGGCAAGCTGTCTTACGCTCGCGCGTTGAGTATCCACCCCGAACGGATGGAGCAATACGCCAGGGAGTTTGCGGAAATATGCAAGAAACTCCACTCCACCACACCCCCGCCCGGACTCTTCCCCACATTCAAGGACCAGAGCAGGCAATACATCATGGAGAATCCGTTCCTGACTGATGAAGAGAGAAACGGCATTTTGCATTTCATAGACTCCCAGCCAGATGTCGACACCGCCCTGCACGGTGACCTGCACATCGGTAATGTTATTTTTGACGACAAAGGCCGAAAGTACCTCATAGACCTGAGTGAATTCAGCACCGGAAGCCCCATGTTTGACTTGGGTATTATCTATCTGCAGTGCTGTTTCATTCCAAATGAAGTAGAGATGGAGCTCTACCATATCACCAAGGATGTATCGGTCCCGTTCTGGAACCTTTTCATAAAGAACTATCTGGGGTCCGATGTAAATGTTGACGAATTCAACAAGCAGATACTCCCCTACGCCCTGCTGCGCATACTCTGCGTAGAGAAGATGATGGGTTATCCCGTTCCCCCAATCCGTCCCGCCGTCCATCAGATGATAGGTATTAATTAAATATTTTACATATGACTTTTATTATGATCTTGCAGCTGCTCATAGTTCTGGCAGCGCTTTATGTAGGTTCACGCTACGGCAGTCTGGCACTGGGTGCCATATCGGGAATAGGTCTGGCCATTCTGGTTCTGGGTTTCGGCATGAAACCGGGCAATCCGCCTACCGATGTCATTTACATCATTATCGCAGCCGTCACCTGCGCCGGAATCATGCAGGCCGCAGGCGGTATGGACTGGCTCATACAGATTGCCGAGAAACTGCTTAGAAAGCATCCCGAGCACATCACCTTCCTGGCTCCTCTGTGCACATTCTTCCTCACGGTGCTGGTGGGTACAGGCCATGTGGTCTATACACTGATGCCCATCATCTGCGATATATCACTCAAAAAAGGCATACGTCCGGAGCGTCCTTGCGCCGTGGCATCGGTCGCATCACAGGTGGGTATAACCTGCTCGCCGATAGCCGCCGCGGTGGCATCGTTCGTAATAATAAGCAACAGTAACGGGTTTGATATTAATAACTTACAGGTAATTGCAGTTACCATCCCGGCATGCTTGTGCGGACTGATGGCTGCCGCACTCTGCTCTTACAAACGCGGCAAGGACCTGGACAAGGATCCCGTATTCCAGGAGCGCAAGGCCAACCCCAAGATGTACAAGTACATGTACGGCGAGACCGCATCCGTGCTTGACAAGGAGGTCACCAAGAGCGCCAAGATATCAGTTTACATATTCCTGGGCGCACTTCTGGTCATCACTCTTTACTCATTCTTCCAGATAATAGGCCACGATATCCGCCCCACGGTAAACGGCAAGCCCATAGGCATGAACATCATCATCCAGATTGTGATGATATCGGCCGCCGCATTCATGATCATATTTGCCAAGGCCAATCCGCGCCAGGCAGTAATAGGCAACGTATGGCAGTCTGGCATGGTTGCCGTAATAGCCATTTACGGAATTGCATGGCTGGCCGATACATATTTCGGCAACTATCTGCCGCAGATGCAGTCCAGCCTGGAAGGTCTGGTAAGCAAATATCCATGGGCCATATCACTGGTATTCTTTGCGGTATCGGTACTGGTCAACAGCCAGGGCGCCGTAGTGGTAGCCATGCTGCCTCTGGCCTACTCCTTAGGCATTCCCGGCCCAGTGCTTCTGGGCGTGTTGCCATCGGTCTACGGATACTTTTTCATACCCAACTATCCGTCCGATATCGCAACGGTAACCTTTGACCGCTCCGGCACCACCAGGATAGGCAAATACCTGCTCAACCACTCGTTCATGATGCCAGGACTGGTGAGCGTGATTACCAGCACCATTGTAGCCACCCTTATCACCAAACTTATCTATTGATAATTAGAGCGGCATCTAAATCGCAATATATTGGGATTTTGTTTGTTTTTATAAAAACATGCTATTATCTTTGCATCAAAATCGCAATATATTGGGATTATGGATTTGAAACAAGTTGGCAGCACAATCAAAAACAGACGCAAGAAACTGGGAATTAACCAGCAAACGCTGGCTGATCTGGCTGGTGTGGCCGTGAACACCATAGTTGCAATAGAGCGCGGCGAGGGCAACCCTCAATTATCGACCCTGCTAACCATTCTTGACACATTGGGTCTGCAGATGGACATCAACTTGAAGCAGTTGGATTATGAGACAGTGTAAGGTATTGGTTCACAACATAGAAGCAGGCATATTGCAGGAAACTGATGACCGCAGATACGTATTCTCTTACAATGAAGACTATAAAGGTGATCCGGTATGTATATCTATGCCCGTACGCAAGGATCCGTACGTATCGGACTCACTTTTCCCCTATTTCTTCAATATGCTTTCCGAAGGTGCCAACCGGAAGCTACAGTCCCAACTTCTCCATATTGACGAGCACGATGATTTTGGAATCATGCTTGCGACAGCTCAATTTGATACCATAGGAGCAGTAACCATAAAACCATTATAACCATGAAAGAAATTAATGTTTGCCCTTCCACGCTTCAGGAAGGTTTTACCACCTACTCTCCCGATGCACTGAAAACATTGTTTGACGGAAAGAAGGTGTCTCATATCCTTGATTTTGACAGTCCCAACAACGAAAGTGCCGATTACAGGGAATATGCGCAGAACGTGGGACGTATCTCTCTCTCCGGTGTCCAGCCAAAAGCAAGCCTGATACTGAACGCAGATGGCCAACTGGCAAGACCGTCAGAGAATGAGCACGGAACATATATACTAAAGCCGGCTCCATCATCATACGCACTTATTGACCGCAAATACTGTCCTGCCAATGAGCATCTTACCATGCAACTGGCCAGACAGGTATATCACATTGAGACCGCCGCAAATGCTCTCTGTTTTTTCCGTGACGGCGAGGCCGCTTATATTTGTCGCAGGTTTGATGTCGGCCCTGACGGGAGTAAATTCCAACAGGAAGATTTTGCATCCCTGGCCGGTCTGACCAGTGCCAACGGAGGCAGCGATTACAAATACAGTAACCTTAGTTATGAGGAGTGCGCCGACATTATCCGCCGATATGTCAAGGCATCTCCTGTAGAAATTCTCAAGTTCTTCAGGATAGTGGTTTTCAACTACCTGACTCTTAATGACGATGCACATTTAAAGAACTTCTCACTGATAAACCGCGGTGACGGAGAGTATCATCTGGCTCCGGCATATGACCTGATAAACACCAGCCTTCACCTTAGAATGCCACGCATATTTGCACTGGACAAAGGTTTGTTTAAAGAAGGTATGCATCTGTCCGATACCCGCACCATAGAACGTCATGACTTTGAGGAGTTTGGCCGCCGCATCGGACTGTCCGAGCGACTGGTTAATCGTGAACTTGATCTATTTGCCTCCTGTCAATCGTTGGCAGAGCAACTGATTTCACGGTCTTTCCTTTCAGAAGACCTCAAGCAACATTACCTACAATCATACAACTACCGACGTATTACACTTAATTCATGACATAATATGGAAGATCAGCTTTACTATACAATGTTTGAGGACAGGCTCTGCAAGGAGATGCTCAAGATTTGCACTGATGCCGGTATGCTGGAGGGCATATTGCTCCGGTCCGATGACATCGACCTTAAATGGAAGGAACTAGCGCCGGAGTATATGGCCGATGGCGTTAAAGAGATTGCAGCGTACCCCACAGTATCTGTTGCCTGGGCAGGATATATCGGCCTGGCAGTGGCCTGCTGGTGGAACCGTGACTGGAACAAGCTTAAAGGCCAGCCCTACAGCGTACTGCTTGGCCCCAACGGATTTGATGATATGGATGATCACATCATGAAAGACATACTGGGACTACTGCCGGGTGGCAAGCAGGCGCAGCAGATAACCGCTGTGATGCAGAGTTGCGCACAGACTGCAGTGACGTTCATCCGCCAGGAGCGTATTGAGCCTCAGAGCAAGCGTGCTTTCTATGTGTATGCTCGCGCCGTTCAGGTGATGTACTCCATCGGCGCCGCAATTGAACTCCACCGCCTGGGGTATGAGATGAAGAAACTCTCTAACTGATGGAATACAGGACCATGAATGATTACCTGAGCGGGGTGTTTCCCGGACGGGTAATCAAGATTGCAGTAAATGCGGGACTGGGATGTCCCAACCGTGACGGCACTCTGGGCCATGACGGATGCATATACTGCAACAACCTGTCATTCAATCCATCGTACGCTGCAAATGATTTGTCAGGCAGTATTACCGCGCAGTTGGAAAGAGGTGTAAAGTTCAACAGACGCAAGGGTGAATGCTACGGGTATCTGGCATATTTCCAGTCATATACAAACACTTACGGACCAAATGAACGATTGATTGAGCTCTATGAGGAGGCTTTACGTTTTCCCGGAGTAAAAGGACTTGTAATAGCTACCCGTCCTGACTGCATCAAACAGGATTTGGCCGATTGGTTTGAACGCAGGTTTGGCCGCCTTGCACCTTCCGGTCATCCGCATCTGCTTGTTGAGATTGGAGTTGAATCCACACTGAACCGCACTCTGCAACTCATCAACCGACACCACACATTCCAGTGTGCATCGGATTGTATAAATGACCTAAACGGGCGCGGAATTGATACCGGAGCACATCTGATCCTAGGCCTGCCCGGCGAGACAGAGCAGGACTGGATGATACACGCCGACCGCATATCGGCCCTGCCCATCAAGACTCTAAAACTACATCAGCTGCAGGTGGTAAAAGGCACAGTGCTGGCACGCATGTATGAGCAGGATCAATCAAGCATCAGACTGTTTGAAACTCCTCAAGAATACGCCGCGGTAGTATCGGCCTTTATTGAGAGAGCCCGCCCGGACCTCTATTACGACCGCTTTGTCTCCGAGACTCCCAAATCCCTACTGATTGCCCCCGCCTGGGGCATCAAACCCCAATTTTTTAATCAGATGGTGAAAAACGCCGCAAAGGGGTCGTTTCTTTTAGTCGCTTCGCTTTCTTAAGACTCGCTTCGCTCGAATAAGCGCCGCAAAGCGTCGAGCGGTAAAAGCGTCCCTTCGGACCGAGCGAACAATGCGTCGTTTTTGCAAAAGTGACGCAAAGGGGTCGTTTAACAATGCGTCAGAGCGAACAATACATCAATGAAAGTGGATTTTTTGTAAATTTGCAGTACTTATAATAAAGGACAACATTATGAAACAACCCATCAAGACTACTGAGGCTATATTCCCCATGCCGGTTCTGCTCATAGCCACATACAATGAGGACGGCAAGGTAGATATTGATGCCCTGAAGGCTATCACCTTTGATCCTTACACCCACGGCTACTACTTAGTTGCAGGGCGGGTTGGAAACGCTTTCAAGGACGGACTAAAACTTAAGAAATGAAGCACAATAAGCTATGGACACTGGCCGCCATCCTGACATTCTGCGGCACAACGGCTGTAATGACTGCATGTAAGGAGTCAAAGCCTCAGGAGAGCATCACCGTACAACAGGTAACCAGCGAGGAGCTGATACGCACATCGCAGAGCTGGGACGGCGTGGAGCTGCCGGACTATTTACAGGGCAGCCCTGAACTGGTGGCCGTCAAGTACGTGTTCCCGGCCGGCCAGAAACTGGGCTGGCACCACCACCCCGTCATGAACTACGGCGTGCTGATACAGGGCGAGCTGACCATCATCGGACAGGATGGCAAGGAGAAAACCGTGCATGAAGGCGAGGCTGTTGTAGAGATGGTGAACACCATCCACCACGGCGAGAACCGAGGCACCAAGCCAGTCATACTCTACATGTTCTACCTTTCGCAGGAAGGCCTGCCACTGGCTGTCCAGCACCCCGAGATTCCTTTGGAATAAGAAACAGTACATTTGGGGCCTGACCCCAATTGTACTAAAGCGGTTTGGAGGACACTGCGTGGACAGCCCACGTTCAGACGCATGAATCCGCGGCCTTCGGGGCCAGGGCTGCCGTCGGGCATAACGCTACTGAATATGGTGCCATCATTCAATGCCAATCCGGCCTTTTCAACGAACAGCTCCACCAAGCGGTTCTGACTAAGTCCCAATGAGCGGCAATCCAGCCACACCAGAAATGATGCCTGTGGTTTGAGGCATCGGATGGCAGGGATATGCTCTTTCAGCCAGCAATCCACAAAGTCTATGTTCTGCTGCACATAACTGAGCATCTCATTGCGCCACTGTGCGCCCTGTTTGTAAGCAGCCATTGTGGCTACAGCCGAGAATATATTGGGGCTGTCATGCTCGCCAGTTGCCAGAAAATGGAAAAACCTGCGACGCAGACTGTCATTTGGAACGATGGTGTATGATGTCACCACACCCGCAATATTGAATGTCTTGGATGGTGCCATGAATGTGATGGAGCACGATGCAGCCGCGTCCGATACCGATGCAAACGGTGTGTGGCGATGCCCTGGGAGCGCCATTTCAGCATGAATCTCATCGGACACCACTATGACGTTGTGCTTTACGGCAAGCATGGCAACGCAATCAAGAGTCTTGCGGTCCCAGCAGATGCCTGACGGGTTCTGAGGATTGCAAAGCACCAGCATGCGGACCTTTGGATCAGACAACTGCTCATCAAGCTTGTCCAGGTCCATCTCATAACCGGTAAGACGGCGGTCAGCATCCAGAGTATGCATATAGTCAATATGCCCCGGACCATCCTCATAGACAGGAATCAGCGGGTTATACAGCACTTTATGTCCCATTCCGGTCGGCACAAGGCGGAACGGATGATAGACCGGAGTCTGGATGACGACCTTTTCATCGGGCTTGAGAAAACAGTCAATTGCCAGCCAGATTCCCTTGACTATCCCGGGGATAAAACGTATATGGTCAGGATTGACTTTCCATCCGTGCAGCGATTCAACCCAACCGGATATTGTGCTGAAATAATCGGACGGAATCATAGTATAACCCAGCACTGGATGCTCCAGGCGCTCCCTAAGCGCATCAATAATGAAATCGGGCGTACGGAAATCCATATCGGCCACCCAGAGCGGCACAAGATTGTCACGCCCAAAGAATTCCTTAAGATTGTCATGTTTGAAGCTCCCGGTCCCCCGACGCTCCACTATCTCATCAAAATCATACATACCGCGAAGTTAGGAATTTGAGCTTTACAAAACCTACGCCTTCTGCAAAAATTCAAGGATAGCCGCATTGGGGTTGTCTCGTTTTTGCGTCAGATTATTCGGGCTTCTTCCACTCAAAGGCGGTTACGGTATCATCCCAACCTACAATCTCAAACCTTGCATTGGGTTGTTCCTTACTTTTATCCAGATAGTTGACGAACTTATAGACTATCTTGGTGGCCTCATCGACCCAATAATCGGCCTTGACCACAAAGTCATAGTCGTAGCGGGTGCATTCAATGCCAAGTATTTCCCGTTTATCGGATGTAACCTCACCATACTTCTTGCAGTTGCCTGCAGGTACGCCTGCATCAAACAGCACATTGATCTCGGAGTTCTTGGCGTAACCGGCAAAGTTCAGGTAGCTGTCATCACCGCTTTCCAGCAGGTTAGTCCAATGGGCCTCATCATAAGATTCACTATGGTCTGTTGTCTTTCCGTATGCCTTGAGTGTATTTCCGTCCTTGTCAAACTCACAGTACAGATATATGATATATCTGGGTGAGACATTCTTGTAGAACCATTCGTTGCCCAGTTTTATAAGGGTTATTTTCTCCTCCTGATTGTTGTATGATGGCTGATGAGTCATCTCTATCCTGACGTTCTTGGGGAATGTGGCGGCCAGCACCCTGGAACTCATGGGCTCGTAGGTCTGTTCAGTATTGTCCACCTTGGAGGTTTCCTCATTGTTATTATTATCCTTGCTGCAGGATACAAATGCTGTCGCAAACAGAGCGACCATCAACATTACAAATACGCTTTTTTTCATTTCCGTTATTGTTTTAAGTTAAACATTATATAAACCTTATATAAACCCATGGGCCATAGCCTTGACTAAAAGCTCGCCCGTAGTGGCTGCATCAAACTTGATCTTGAGGCGCTGGCGGTACCACTTGATGGCAGGCAGACTGAGATGCATTGTATCGGCCATCTCAACGCTCATTTTTCCGTCCGCCATGAGACGCAGAATCTGCTCTTCCTTGGCGGACAGTGTTATATGGGTATTTGCTGTATGTTCCATTCCGCATGGTTGTTGTTTACGGTGCAAAACTCTGAAATCCAAATGATTTGTGAATTATACTAAAGTATAAAAATGACTTTACGGAGGCGGAATTTCACCCTTAAAAGCCCCCCAAAGCAGTGTTTTTGCTACTTTTGTGATGTTATGAGAAAAGGAATTGTCATTACAACCGTACTGCTGTTTTGCGTAACGGCAACACAAGCACAATACAATGATCACCGTGACCGCAAGCTTGATTCGCTGGAGAATGTGGTGGCGGGATGGACTCCGGAACGGCTAGCTGACGAACCTTTTGATACAAAGGCCGCCGTTTGCCTGGCTTATTCTGAACTCATGTATGGATATGAGCGAATCAATCCGGAGCGTTCCATGTATGCGGCACACAGAGCATTCAGGCTTGGAAACCGGTTGGGTTCACTGTATCAGCCCTATCTGGCATCCAAGTTCATAGGTCAACTCTATTACAATGTTGAAAAATATGACAGTACCATATACTACTATAACATAGCATTAGGTTATCTGGAGCGTATGGCTGCAGGTGAATCGGGGCCGGATAACCCTGACGGCTACCCGCAGGAGAAGATTGACGATGCCGCATCAAGCCTGTACGGAAACATAGGCAACCTGTATTATGAGATTGACTCAGTTGAGCAGGCCATGACCTACTACGCAAAGGCCGGTGAGATATTTGACAAGTATGACTGGAAGGTGAGCAACGCCATACTCTGGCACAATATGGGTGAGATATGGGCCGAGGATGGTGAATATGACAAAGCCATTGAGTGCTACAATAAGTCTATTGGCTACGGTATGGCTGCCGGTGATTCACTATGGGTAGCATCGCCCAAGCTGAGCCTGGGTGCCATCTACATGAAGAAAGGCCGCACCACCAAGGCAATGCGATATCTGAAGGAGGCCGACAAGTATTACTCCGTACACCAGGACCAGGAGTATAACGACCGCATAGCTACGCTTGATGTCATGGGACAGGCGCTCAGGGTTCAGAAAAGGCAGAGCACGCTGCTGGCTATCGGTCTGGCAGTACTGGTAATAGTACTGCTGGCAATACTGTATATGAGCCGGCGTATCAATAGGCTCAACAAGGAGAATGCAGGAGCTGATGAGGCCATAACCGAGGCTCTGACCGAGAATGAGCATAAGCAGGAAGTACGAAAAAGCAGATATGAGCAGACAATCAGACTGACAGAACGCGAAGCGGAGGTGCTCCCTCTCATTGCCGCCGGCATGACCAGTAAGGAGATTGCTCAGAAGTTGTGCCTGACTGAGCAGACCATCAAATGGCGCAGACAGAAACTCATGGAAAAACTTGACGCCAGAAACACAGCAGAGATGCTTACCAAGGCCCAGGAACTGGGCCTTTTCAACCGTACATAATATTGGGAGATTGGGGTGCGGTTATTCAGGGCACGGCCATCGGACGCATGGACTATCACCTCGGGGTGTCACATGATTCCACATAGACTATCTCGCTGGGAAGCGTGAATGAAGCCTTTATTTCAAAAAAACAGGAGCTTAAATTTGGGAATTAATGTAAAATGTGTAGTTTTGCGTCAAAAGTCGGCCACAAAACGTGAATCATTCTCGCATAAGTCGGCCATAAAATGTGTTTTATGTATAAGCGAAAGATTGAAAATGTACTCCAGGCATGGTTGGATGATCCTTTACACAAGCCGCTCGTAGTGAAGGGAGTCCGCCAATGTGGCAAGACCAGCAGCGTTATGGATTTTGCCAACAGGCATTTCAAACATGTGGTATATCTGGATTTCCGTGAACATCCGGATTACAAGAAGTTTTTTACCCCGAATCTGGAGGTTGACTCAATCATAATGCGCATTACAGCGGCTATGCCCAATTTGGAGATTGAACCAGGTCAGACATGTTTTGTCCTTGACGAGATACAGGATTGCCCCAAGGCAAGAGGCTCGCTCAAATATTTCCATCAGGATGGACGATTTGAAATAATGTGTACCGGCTTATTGTTGGGCGTAAACGGCTACAAGACTCCCCAAGAAAGGAAGGAGGATGAAGAAGCCTCTATCCCTGTAGGTTTTGAGGATATTGTTGAAATGTTTCCGATGGACTTTGAAGAATGGCTGTGGGCTAATGGAATCAAAGACATACACTTTGAATACCTGAAAAAATGTTTTGACAATGAAACGCCTGTTGAAGAGGCGCTTCACGACCGCTTCCGTGAACTATTAAATCAGTATATCGTGGTAGGCGGAATGCCTGAGGTAGTTACCACCTTCATGGAAACAAAACAGATAGGCAAGGTTCTTGCGGTTCAGAGACGTATTATTGATGAATATAAGTCTGACATGGTGAAATATGCCATGACAGCCGATAAGTCACGCATCAGAGAATGCTTTGAGTCAATACCATCGCAACTGGCCCGTGAGTATAAGAAGTTCAGTTACAACGTAGTACGTCCAGGTGGCCGTGGGCGCGATTATGCCGGAAGTCTGCAGTGGATAGAGGATGCAGGTATTATTCGCAGATGTTATAATACTGAGATTACTGAACTGCCGCTTGACGGGCACCGGATTCAAAGTGAGTTCAAGGTATATATGTCAGACATCGGCTTGCTTGTTTCTATGTTGGAGGATGGCACACAGTCCAGCATACTTCAAGGTGACCTGCTCAGTTATAACGGCGCCATCAAGGAGAACCTTATGGCAGACATTCTTGGAAAAATGGGACGCAAATTATATTACTATCATAAAAACGCCAGTATAGAACTTGATTTTCTTATGCGCTATAAGGGCCAGTGTACACCAGTGGAATGCAAAGCCACCACAGGCAATGCCAAGTCTATCCGTACGGTTCTGAACCATCCTGAAAAATACCATGTTTCCAGTGCCATAAAACTGGGAGATTACAACATAGGATACAAGGATAAGTTGCTGACTCTGCCATTATACATGGCATTCCTCTTAACTGATGTTTAAACCGATATGACGCCTTAGACTCAGCAAAGGATTTCTTTCAGGCTTTGTTGAACTTCTCCTTAGGTTGCTTGCAGCGCGGGCAGCGCCAATCGTCGGGCACCTCCATAGGCGTTTTCCGGGATTTATATAGTAGACTCCAGCTTCATTATCCTGACAGGCCGGGAGTCACTGTGATAAAGCTTGCTCAGAATATTGGTGCGACCGGTATCACGGAATCCGCATTTCTCCATCACGCGGCCCGATGCGGGATTATCCACAAAGTAATCGGCCCAGATATTGTTGTACCCTCTCCTGCGGAAACAGTAGTCAATCATAGCGTGCAGAGCCTCGGTGCAATACCCCTTGTTCCAGTACGGCTTGCCAATCCAGTACCCCACCTCAACGTCCTGCTCACCAATCTCTATATTGCTCTCAGTATGAGTGTAATAACCCATGCACCCTATCACATGGCCGGTCTCCTTGAGCTCCAGCGCCCAGGTATGACCGTTAGAAAAGATATTCTTAATCACCATCAGGCTGTCATCGACCGTCTGATGAGGGGGCCAGCCGGCACGCTCGCCCACATCTGGGTCCGATGCACACAGGAACAGATCCTCCGCATCGGCCTCCCTCCATTCCCTGAACCTCAGTCTCTCTGTCTCAAAACTCTCCATCTCAAATTATTTTCGCCAAAAATACAAAAACAGTACAAAAGGGGACTGTCCCCAATTGTACTATTTTGTATGTATGAACTTGAGGCTTTCCTGCTTCCAGACTCCGTCCGGCATCTTTTCAGGCCATTCATACCAAGTCCAACAAGAAGCCGCCTTATCAGGAGTAATTGCATAGGCTATATCTCCGTCATATATCATATCCACCAGAGGAATCCCACCTGGAACAAGAACGGTATCAGGGTTGTTTATTGCATATTCAATATCTGAGATCTGGTTTTTGACTGCCGATTCCAGATCCTTGGCCAGATAAGATTCAATGCTTCTGGTCTCTGTAGCATCGCCTTTCTTGTATTTCAGGCTGTATTTGCCTTCTGCATTAACAAGAAACAGGCTCCATAACACTTTATCCCAACCGTTTGTTATGACATAGCCACATACGTAACCTTCCGGAGCATATTCCTGCAACTGTTTCATCCGTGATGTATTTGCTCCTATTATCTTGCGGTCTCGGGGATATACGACAGTCTCAATCATAGGCATATTCTTCATCTTTATCCCAAAATATAGTTTGTCAATAGGAATATCAACAGTCTCATAACCTACATAAGTTATCTTAAGCCTATCATTGGGATCAACTAACCTGAAAGAGAATTTACCTTCCATATCGGTAATGGTATGCGCCATTATACGGTCTTTGGAATCCCTTTCAGTCACGTTTACCATCATCATCGGGCCGTCATCGTCAAAGACAACACCCGAAATGATATCACCAGCTTTCTGAGCGAACAAGGATACTGCTGTCGTTTCCAACAGAAGAATTGACATGAGGATTAATATTTTTTTCATATACGTTGGTTTTGATGATTACGGCACAAATGTAAGCCATGATAAATCATCAAGACAACAAAATTGCGTTGCATTCCCGTTGCAATTCTCTGAGATGCTTCTGATATTTGCGGGAGACGGGGAGTTTGGTATCGGCCACTGATACTGTGTCAGCAGATTCCTGTTTTGCGTACCTGCTGTTTACAAGGAAGGCCCGATGAATGCGGACGAATCCGGGGCCGAGCAATGACTCCCATTGGGAGATTGGGGTGCGGTTATGCAGGGCCCGGCCATCGGACGCATGGACAATGACCTCGGTGTCACATGATTCCACATAGACTATCTCGCTTGGAAGTAGCGTGACTTTCTTGCGCATGGAGCAGAACGTGACGGGAGTCTCTATCTCAGGATGCTTGACAGTGAGCCATCGGTCTATCAGGGAGCCGCCTATGGCCAGGATTGACACCAATATTGAGATGAACAGCGGATTGGCTATTATCCCCGGAGATGGCAAATTATAATGAATCACATCATAATCATCTGTTCCCAGACGCAGAGTATGGATAAATATGTTTGTTGCGTAAATGAGCAGATATTCAAGGACCAGAATAGCCAGAACAATGTAGATGACATTAAGGATTCCTTCACTGCGTTTCTTGAATGAGACCTTTGGAAAAAAATATTTGGCTGCGAGCGCACCCGGCAGGAACATTGTGCTCATAAGGATAGACTCCTGAAATGTGTAACCTGCACTGGAAACGACCAGCGCTGCCACCACTACTGAGAGCATCCAATAGAGTATGGTAACAAGCGTTCTCATATCGCTTACGAAGATATGAAATCACTTCCGATATTCACAGCGATACACCGATGAAATGCCCGACATTTGGGATTTGGGGCCGAAACGTGGGATTTGACATCGGTTCCAAAACCGACATTTGGGATTTGAATGGCAAAACATGGGGAGCGTTATTGCATCGGCCGTTAACTTTGCGTCAAACATTTAACAACAAACGCTATGCAACGAATCATCTTACAACTGCCAGGACTCAATCTGGCCATCCTTACAATTCTGCTGGTGCTCATATTCCTCAGCGCCTGGAAAGCTCCCCGCTGGGTCCGCCCCATCGGCTCTATCGCATTAGGCTTCTGCGCCCTATCCTATATTTTCGGTTTTTTTATGGGACTATACGATATCAACAGAGCCCAGGAAATAAGTCCCACCGTTATGCTTGGTGGATTAAAAATCTGGAACTGGTTCATAGTATACGGACTATTAATCTACTTTGTGTCACACGTAATCAGTTTCATCCGCAAACCCGGTCATTAACAAACAATTAAAACGCAAGCACTATGTTTATTTCAAATATCGGATACATATTCCAATCCACCACTCCGTTTACCTTAATATCTTTTGTATTACTGCTGGCAGCCATCATATTTGTTGCCGTGAAGTGTCCCGCCAAATTACATTCTATTGGAACGTTGACAATGGTATTCGGACTTTTGTGTTTCTCGCTGAAATTGGTTCAGGTGTATGACTGTATTCAAATCAATTTATCAGACTGCGACTATCAGGTATTCGCTTGGGAGAAGATGATGTCGGGAGAAATCATAACCAGAGAGGATTTCTATTCTGTTGAAAGCATCTGGAAGTATATCTGTTCACCAGTAGCCAAATGCTGCGCCATTCTATTATGGAGCACGTTTGACCACACAATCTCCCGCATCCTCTACATCATCCGCACCCCCCGCATCTGAAAAAACAGCACAAAATGGTACAAAAGGGGACAGTCCCCTTTTGTACTGTTTTTGGGTCAGCAAAGGATTTCTTTCAGGCCTTTCTGGTATTTGCGGGAGACGGGCAGTGACTCCTCTCCCACCTTGACGGTGTCCTGGCTGTACGATTCCACGTGGTTGCAGTTGACCAGGAAGGCCCGATGAATACGCACAAACGGATATCCCAAGGCCGATTCCCACTGGGTGATTCCGGTCTTGTTGCGCAGTTTGCGGCCATCGGAAGCATGGACGAACACCTCTGTGTCACACGATTCCACATATAATATCTCACTGGGAAGCAGAGATACCCTCTTTCGGTCAGAGCAGAACGTGATTGGACTCTCCATCTCCGGATGGTTCCTACTTAGCCATCGGTCTATCAGCGCCCCTCCTATCGCCAATACCGATACAAGAACCGATATAAACAACGGATTGAATACTCCAGTGTCTTTAGGGAAATCAAATGGAACATTATACGAAACACCTTGAATCAACTTATAATTACCTGAAGGCTGAAAGCACAATGTCCATACCAGCAGCAGGTATTCCAGGATAATAATAGCCAAGACAAGATAAATGGTATCACGAATACCCTGAGCCCTCTTTTTAAAAGATATCTTAGGTATCATATATTGTGCGGCAAGTGCTCCTGGCAGGAACATAGTAGCCACAAACAATGCTCTTGAAACAGACAGGTTCTCCACAAGCTTCATAATTATCAGTGATACTATAATCACAGAAAACGCCCAATAGGCAATAATAACTGCTCTTTTCATATACAAAGGATTTATGCTGACGAAGATAGCGAATACCTGAACACTCTGCTAAAAAAAACGCTGTCAAATCCCCCTCAAAAAGGTTATTAAGCCTTTCAGCAGGATTTGACAACTGACAAATACTCAAACATAGGGATATGACACCTACAAAATTGTATGTTCCTATTCAAACACAATATCTTTGCATCAAACCAAAAACAAATGCGATATGGAAGAAGAATTAATTGAAGAAGTAATGGATGAGTTTACAGGTCCGGGGCCGTTAACCGTATTGTTCCAGATTGTACCGCCTTGGATACTGAGTGTATTCACCATTCTGTTGATAGCAATACTGTTCTGCGGATGGAAAGCTCCAAAATGGGTAAGGCCGATAGGATCGATAGCGTTGGCCTTCTCTTTCATTCCATGGACTTGGAGAATAATGACCGCCCTGAGCGACGTAAAAAACTTCGGTGGCGTATCACCTATGGTATGGATGAATGGCTTCAAAATCTCTTTATTCATAATTACATTGGGAATGATGGTATTCCTTATTTCAAGAATAGTCATTGCTATACAAAACAGTAGAAACTAAGAATCTAAAAGACCTGCCTTATGATAAAGTTTTTCTTATCCTCAATATCCACATTCGATGCTATTGCGTTTGTGGTTCTTCTACTGGCGACAATAGCTGCAGCATGGAAGGCCACAGATAAAATCAGACCTGTAGGAAAACTGATAGAGGCCATTTTCATGACATCAATATCAGTGCAATGCCTGATTCTATTCATAAGAATTTATGATTGGATAGCATGGGGAAACGTAGCAATTCAAGTAGAGTTCTGCGATGATTTCAGGTCACTGGCATCAGTTGTAATACTGGCTGCCCTGGCCTACATAATCAATAACATTCTCTACATAATCCGCATACCCCGCCTCTAAAAATAGTACAAAAGGGGACTGTCCTAGGGTGTTAAGTTAACTTTAATCTTTTTTCTCGGTTTTTGCCGACAATTCTATCTAATTATTCTTACAAAAATAATAAAATTATCGGCTTAAATATTTGTTCATATTACTGATTATTAGTAACTTTATATAGTTATTAAATATCTGAAATTATGGCAAATATTGACAAGTCGGACGAGAATAAGGAACTAAAACGCCAGTTAAGGCAAGCACAGTCTAAAATTGATAAGATGTCATCGGAGATAAAAGACTTAAAGACCAAGAACAAGATACTCTCCGCTGAAAGCAAAAAAAAACAGAGGAAATTAATACTCTCGTCGCTGACGGAGAAGGAAAGAGAGATAGTGGAACTGCTATTTCCAGATACCGACACCGGGAAATAGCCATCCGTTTTGCCGTGCTTCTGTATGCCTATGCCGGGATCAGCTCCCGCCAGGTGCCTAAGGTCATGGAGCTCTCCAGCCTTCTTTGGGGCGGTGTGGATGACAGGATTCCATCCCACGTGACAGTAATAGACTGGGTTGAGAAGTGCGGACTCTCCCTTGCAGAAGGTTCATTAAGGAAGAAGACGGCGGCGGAGGCCTACTCGCTGGTTATAGACAACAGCATCACGCTGTGCGGTCAGGACCTGCATCTGGAGTTGATGGCCTCATCCGTGCATCCGGGACATCCTCACAGTCATGCCGATGTCAGCGTGGTGAGCATGGTGGCAGGCCGTCAATGGAACGCGGAGAGCACCAGACGCGAGTTGGACAAGACGACAGCCAGGCTCGGGTATGCGCCTGAGTACGTGGTCTGCGACAACGGCAGGACGATGTGCAATGCCAGTGAGGAGGCTGGACTGCCCACCCACAGGGATATCAGCCACTCCTTCGGCATGTTTCTGGAAAGGGTATATTCCAAGGATGACGAATTCACAGACTTCATAACCAAGAAAGGGTATGCAAGGAAGTACTCCCACACATCGATGGCTCCGCTCATGCCACCCAGGAGGAGGGAGTACGCCAGGTTCATGAACGCCTTTGAGACGGTGCGATGGGCCAAGGCCATGCTGGAGAACGACCGACTGCTCAGCAGCAGGGAGAGATGGCTGTTTTCCTTCGTCAGGACACACGCCTCGCTGGTGGAGGAACTCGATGAGGTGATGAAAGGGTATGAGTACATGGAGCAGTTGTGCAAACAGGAAGGTCTTTCACACAGGACAGCCTCCATGTGCAGAGACTACGTGAACCGGCATTTCATGACAAAGGGCGAGAGAGTAAGGAGGCTCGGAGACATGATTATCAGTTACTTCAACAAGGAAGAGAGGCTTCTGACTGGAGATGAGCCGCACAACATCTGTTCCGATATTATAGAGTCCACATTCGGATATCTCAAGAGTCGGATGTCACCCAACAAGAGCAACGGCTACACGCCGCTGGTGCTGCTCATGCCGCTCCATATGCGGGTTAGCTCCATTGAGGATTGCAGGAGTTTTAATGCAGCTAGAACCATCGGTAAAACCAGACTGTATGACATAAAGAAATGGAGGGCCGACAACCTGTTGCCTAACCCCTCCATTAAAAGACTCAATCTGCTCAAAAAAGTGAGCTAAAATGAAAATGTTAACTTAACACCCTAGGACTGTCCCCTTTTGTACCCTTTTGTACGACCCCTTCGCGTCACTTTCGAACCGCTCTATATCTTACAGATTGTATAAACTATACTATTATAGTTCTGATATTTGGTCTTGGGTCAGGCCGGTTATGTCCATAATGTCCTGGATGGGATAATTCCTGGCCTTCATCGCACGGGCAGCTTCTGAGCGTCCTTCAGCTAGCCCTTCGGCAATGCCGTCCTCTCGGGCCGTGCGCATACGGCTCTTCTGGTCCATCTCATACATGAACTCGCGGAAATATCGGTCTTGCTGTTCTTGTGTCATGTTTGCAAACATACTCGTTTCAAATAACTTGTCCAAATTTTTGTCTTTAAAATAAGTGGGAACCTCATTCATCTCACCCAAATGCCGGAACAGATAGAGGAGGTTGTCAAGCTGTCCGTCAAGTTCACTGATCTGTTTATTGAACTTGGGCAGTTCTATCGTAACATAGTGCAGCGTATCGGTCAACAGGATTCCGTCATCGCGGTCGTTCCTAACACTGTAGTGGTTTACCACCTCGGGGTTCTCCTTTACTCCGGGCAACATAAAGTCAAGTATGCCGATGACATACAACTCGGGATACTCGAATCCGTCTTCTCCCCTAGTAAGGCTGTTACGCAACGTGTAGCTGGAGTAATAGACCATACGGTTGTTAAAGTCGCTCTGCTTCTAGCCCTACTCAATGGGGACGCAAAGGGGTCGTTTCTTTTAGTCGCTTCGCTTTCTTAAGACTCGCTTCGCTCGAATAAGCGCCGCAAAGCGTCGAGCGGTAAAAGCGTCCCTTCGGGCCGAGCAAACAATGCGTCACTCAGGGGCGATATGAATACATCCTGGCAAAATCCTGGAGACGAGTTATTTCAATCTTGGGGAAGCCTATTGTCTTCAGGATATTAAAATGCGTATCAAGGACTATAGTTCTCATGGCATTAATCAATGTCTTTATTTATCCGGTTTGTATGGTGTTCTTAAATGTTCGTCCAATAATGAATTGATCTCGTTCACGCCCCACTGTTTCTCGGCCCAGAACTTGTCAATAGACTCCTGAGTCCTTGCGGCAACTTCATCGGACATAACGTCGAACGGAATCCTGCCCCTCTGCACAACAGCCCGGGCAAAAACGTTCATGGCAGCATTGGCGCTCATGCCAAACTGACTACAAAGTGCATCGAATGATGACTTCAGATTAGCGTCCATGCGTAACGCAAAACGAAACGACCCTAATGCGTCACGGCCAACCCGCGTACTCTGGTGGCCAACCGCGATTATGACATTGTTGCTGTGTTCCGGCACAAGACGGAGACCAGGCAGATATCAGTTGACAGCTACTATGGTGAGACTACCGGCAGCGGGACTTACCATTTGGGTGAGCTGGTGGAGATAAGTGTTATCCCGAATGATGGATTCCACATGGTTCACTGGGATGATGATGATGAGGATGAGACTGCCATGGTGCGCAGGTTCTATCTGGACCGCTATACCCCACGGTTCTTTGAGGCCATACTGGAGAGCGATGCCACCTACCATATACGGGTGGTATGCGAGCCTGAAGTGGCCGGTACAGTGACCGGATGCGTGGAGGCGGCTCATTATGATGAGCATGTGGAGATTGATGTGACGCCGGCTGCCGGTTGGCGGATTGTGGGCTGGAGCGATGATGGGCACTTTGACGGGGACCACCGGGAGTTTGAGGTTTGCGAGGAGTTGGAGCTTTCGGTTTATCTGGAGGAGATTACGGATGACGAGGGATGACACAGGGAACTATTCCTATTGTGTTGTTGAAAAGCCGTTGGTGAGATTGCTTTATGCTTTCACCAGCGGCTTTAATAAAGGTAAGATCTACTTTAAAGAGGTAGCCTATTTAACTAACAACAAACAGGTAACTGTTTAAAAAACGAGATTATTAAACTAAATATACTGACAGAATTGACAAGAGTTACTATTTTTCTTGCTAATAATTATGGACAAACTGGACGCACAGCTACGCCATCACAACGATATCCTGGGTTTCGTGACAAGATAGGAAAACTATTTAGTTTAATATCATACCTAGCTGCATAATTGCTATCGTAATTGTAACCATTCCAATATAAATAATCACCATGACATAATAGTGTATTTGACCAATAATAACCAGTTTTACCATTCCATGAACTAAAATCTTTATGGACGTAATCTAATGGCAAATAGATATAATGATCTGTATAACCTTCTATATTACTCGTTACCTTTATACATCCACCATCAGCTTCTATAGTACAGTTTTTAATCAATTCCTGGAATTCTTCATCAGTTGGCATCCGCCAATCACCACCCCATTTAACATGAGCAACATCATCCTCTAATTCCAATTGATATTTATTATCTATAATTCCATTATTGCTGTAGAAATTATATTTTGTCAATTTATAATAGCCATCATCATAACCATACCATTTATAATAAGATGATTGAAATTCATAATTATTCCATTTATAATCTGTTTCCCCCCAAGCAAATGTGCATATATTATGTCTAGGATTTAAAGACCCAACATTTAGTGTAGCCCATTTTACGCTTAAACCTAGGTCAACATAATCATGTTCTATTTCAGATTCTGCCATTACTGTAATCACAAATTGTGATGTAACAGACTGGACAGCTGCTGTTATAGTTGCAGTCCCTGGTTGTTTTGCAGTAACAACACCATACTGCACTGTAGCTACATCTGGATTATCAGAACTCCATGTGATTTGATCAACCGGTATTACTCCATTACAGTTAACCGTTGCTGTTAAAACAGTTTTTCCACCAGGTATAAGAAGTGCAGAATCACTTATTATACTAATACTTGCTTTTGAGAGCCAATCATCTGAAGGGCATACAGGTCTAATTGGGAAACCTAAACAACGGAAGTCTGATTCAATGTAACTTGTTTCATAAAAAGAGAGAAAATTGGCGCACTGGCTTCCTGGTTCTTTATTAAGTGAACTTGACCAATAATGACCACTGGCACCAATATAATTGTTATAATATGTACGAGAATAATCACTATAACCTTTGCCGCCGGAAGCTGGTAGGAATATGGAACGGTCAGTATAACCTGGTATTTTACTTTTAACTATTATTCCTATAGTTCCATTTAAGTCAGTTTTTTCCCATTCACAATTATTTATCAATTCATCAAATTCAGCAGATGTTGGCATGCGCCATTTATCACCCCACATTATGTATGCAACATCATCCTCTGGTTCTAGTGTATTATTGCCATCTGTATCGTGTACTCCCGTTCTACTGTTATAGTTGTCATAATATTTCCAGGCAGTGGTAGTTCCATATGTATAAGTTGTCCAATAATAATCCCCATCTTTAGTATCTATTTCACCCCACGAATAATAACCTCCGTAATCTTCTGGGTCTGTTGCGCCTACATTAAATGTAGCCCAATTTACGCTAAGACCCAGGTCAACATAGTTATGGGTAATATCCGATTCCGATGATACAACTTTAATTCTACAAGAAGCGGTTAAAGACTGCATTGTAAGGGTGACATTCGCAACTCCGACATTTAAAGCTTTTATTTGCCCGGATTCATTGACAGTCACGACATCAGGATTATCAGTGCTCCATGTATATGGGTTATTAACTATTTCAGATTTATAAAATATTTTTGCCGTTAATGTAGAAGATTGACCAACAATCATGTTCTTAGCTGTTCTACTTAATTCTATATTAGTATCTGACAACCAACTTGATGAAGTCTGTGTTTTACCATAATATGTTTTGCCATTGTAACTGTAAAATGCACGATAATATAAAATGCCGCCATATATGGGTTGTTCTATTATAACCGCATAAGTTCCATCTTCTTTAATGGAAACATCTTGATCATTTATAGATACAGTATAATCTTCAATTGTAGGGTCAGGCGTTGTTCCATAACAAACACCTAAAGTACCGTCAACCAAATAACCATCTGTAAATAGATTTACCTTACATTTAATAGAATTATATATTGAATCAAAATCACCAGCAGTTAGTTCAACAGGGACTGTATTGAATGTTTTTAAACCGCCTGTAAAACTTTTGTCATCCATTATGATGAATGAACGATAATAGTATTTGGTTCCAGGTTCCAGTTCGGGCTTATCCATGTTATTACCAATACTCCGTGTTATAGAGTAGGAAAATGTTGAATCTTGTGAAATATTATCAGCAATGAATAAGTTAGTTTTTCCTGTAGTGAATAAAGAATCAACGGAAAGCTGAAAACCTAGTGTGTAATCAATACTGTCAGGCAATGGAAAATCATATCTGCCCTGTAATGTAGCTTTGAATAGTCCTACATTGGTGGCATCTAGGGTGGTGATGCCTTTATTTACAACCACAGTTTTAATATTCTCTACCACAGAGCACTCTTTCTCACAACCTATCAGAAATATGCACCAGGTTAATAATATGCCAGCAATTATTTTATTCATAATTTAATAAAGTTTCAAGTCATTAATGCTTGTCCTCATTACCCCCATAAACACTCTTAGGAACAATCTCTATGAAACTGAAAGGGCACACACCGTCCTCCTCATATACCTGACGCATACGGATGTAGTAGTCATTGTCTGCCCTGAGATACTCGTTGCAGATAATCTTACGATAGCAGTTCATATCGTTACGTATGGGAGAGCCTGAGTTCTTGTTGTCAGACCAGCTTGCGGTATATGAGTCAGGAGCTTTCATATATCCACGGATACGCATGGCTCTGTCGTTCTGGTAAATAGCCTCACTCTTCTGTGCAGCAGTCATGTTGTCATATCTTTCATCATCATCAGCTACC
>Ga0247611_10000801_pt1 | contig 60546 bp, 51 predicted proteins | sample 177DNAGHGhighgp2_FD_192422 | JGI IMG/M metagenome (GOLD analysis project Ga0247611, IMG submission 192422) | Sheep rumen microbial communities from Palmerston North, Manawatu-Wanganui, New Zealand - 1770 DNA GHGhigh gp2 | ecosystem: Host-associated > Mammals > Digestive system > Stomach > Rumen... | reverse complement strand
CTATGTTGAAGAGATCAAGCAGGGCGAGAAGACTTCCTACTTTGAAAAAGTACCGTTTATCAGAGGATGCATCAGGTTCTATAAGATGCTCGTTACCGGTACCGGCGCGCTCATGAAGGCTGCCGATATCTCAGAGGAGGGCAAGCCGGAAGATACCAAGGAACCCCAGAAGAAATCCCGTCTCGACGAGTTTACCGAGAGGCACTTCAATGTCATGATGTCGATCTCAGCCATCATAGGCATTCTTTTGTCCGTCGGTCTCTTCATCCTCGCACCGAGGCTCATAATCGAGATAGCCGCAAAGTTCATTCCCGAACAGTTCCTTGAACTCAAGTGGATGTCCATAGTGCTCAATGTTGCCGAAGGTCTTTTGAGACTCATCATTTTCCTTTTGTACCTGATCTTTGCTTCAAAGCTCAAGGACATCAAGAGGGTATGGCGTTATCACGGTGCTGAGCACAAGACGATCGCCTGCTATGAGGCAGGTCTCCCGCTCACAGTCGAAAACGTACTGAAGCAGACACGTTTCCATCCCCGCTGTGGAACATCATTCATGTTCAACGTTCTTGCGATCTCCATCATCATCTATACGGTCATCGGTATATTCACCGGTGCCCAGCCCATGTGGGTCAACCTCGTTATCAGGGTCGTAGCAATCCCGATCATCTGCTCCATCTCGTTTGAGATACTGAGATTTGTCGGACGTCATGACAGAAACTGGTTCTGCAGGCTTATGTCCAAGCCCGGACTCTGGCTCCAGAAGTTTACGACGGAAGAACCTGACGGCCCGATCGTGGAAGTAGCTATCGCTTCTATGCAGGCAGTAATCCCGGAGAACAAGGAAGATGATGTCTGGTAATGACAGACTGCTCGCGATACTTAAGGAAGCGGGTGACGATGAAGCTTCGTTAGACCTTGATATCTTAAGCGGAGAATTAGAAGGCAAAGCATTGGAAGATGCTGTGAAGAGGCGCGCTGAAGGCGAGCCTCTTGCTTATATTCTGGGATACCGGCATTTCTTTAAAGAATGCTATAAAGTGCATCCCGGAGTTCTTATCCCCAGAGCAGATACTGAGACAGTTGTTGAGGCGGCTCTTAAGTTTTTGGGGATAAATGATCTGGCAACAGGCGATCTGCTGACAGTTCCTTCATACGGTAAGGATATAACAGATATAAGGTTCGCCGATCTCTGCACCGGTTCAGGATGCATCGGCATCTCCCTTGCAAATGAGATCGTCAGATCAGGCGGCAAAGCGGAAGGATGTCTCATCGACATAAGCGATAACGCGATTGAAACTTCAAAAGATAATGTTAAGACCCAGGCTCTGAAGCCTGAAGACATAAAGGTAATAAAGCATGATGTCCTTAAAAGTGTGCCTGAACTTGGCAAACTCGACATCATCGTATCCAATCCGCCTTATATCACGGATGCTGAAATGGAAGAATTAGACAGCGTCGTAAAAGACTACGAGCCGGATCTTGCACTCAGGGCCGGCGATGACGGTCTCTTATTCTATCCGTACATCATCAGGTGCGCGAAAGAACTCCTCAGGGACGGCGGTGCCCTGATGGCCGAACACGGGTACGCGCAGGGAGATGCCGTGAGGGAGCTTTTCGGGCAGGGCGGACTGAAAGATTGTCTTACTATAAGAGATTACGGGAACAATCCGAGGGTTACCATCGGGTTTAAATAAGTGCAAAAGCCCTAAAATAATGGGTTTTCGGGATTGCAAAAAATATTTTGAAAAATTTTCGATTTTTCTTGTAACGAATTTGCGATATCTCCGTCTAACAGGTGAGATCACAAAAGAAAGGTTGTTTGATACGTGGATAAGAAAACCGCAGAAAAGCTTTATGAAGCCTTTTACATGAAGGTTTTCTCCTACGTTATGACACTTGCCAAGGACCGTAATGATGCCGAGGAGATAACCCAGGAGACTTTTTTCAGGGCGATATCGACTGATAAGAGCTTCAGGGGAGACAGTGACAGTTACACGTGGCTGTGCGCTATCGCAAAGAATATCTTCATAGATACCAAAAGGCATTATGCGAACCAGGATGATGAACCCGGAGCCGAGCTTCCTGACACGGATAAAGGGATAGAGGATAAGCTCGCCGACAGGGACACATCCTTGAAGATACACACGATACTCCACCGGCTGGAGGAACCGTATAAAGAGGTCTTCCAGCTGAGAGTATTCGGCGAGCTGTCATTCGCGGAGATCGGTTCTATCTTCGGTAAGACAGAGACCTGGGCCCGGGTCACGTATCACAGAGCCAGATTAAAGATCAAGGAAAGGATGGATGAATATGAAATATAATTGTGATTTGATCTCAGATCTTCTGCCGTTATATAAAGACGATATATGCAGCGAAGCCTCAAAAAAGATCGTTGAAGAACATCTTGCTGAGTGTGCTGATTGCAAGAAGATGTTAAACAGTCTGAATGACTTTACCATAGATGAGAAGATCGTTAAGGAAAAGGATGAGGTAATAAACTCCCAGGCCAGATTTTTTAAGAGAAAGAGCGCTCTGGCAGGAAGCATCATCGCAATGATATTCGCGATACCGATTCTCGTATGCCTCATTGTTAATCTCGCTACAGGCGCAGGACTTACATGGTTCTTCATAGTCTTGGCAGGAATCCTCGTTGCAGCATCTTTGATCGTTGTTCCGCTCATGGTACCCGAGAACAAGATGTTTACCACAATGGCATCATTTACCGGAAGCGTTTTACTTCTCCTCGGTGTTATCTGCATCTACTCAGGAGGCAACTGGTTCCTGGTTGCGGCATCTTCAACCCTCTTTGGACTTACGATGCTTTTCGCGCCTTTTATCGCGTACAGAAGACCTGTAAATGCTTATGTTAAGAATCACAAGGGTCTTGCGATAATGTGCGCTTGCACAGCTACATTTGTTCTCATGATGTTCTCTATCGGCATGTTTGTGGGAATGAAGGAGTTCTTCCCGATGGCATTTGCAGTCTCAATGCCTTTGGTCGGATTATGCTGGGCGATCTTTGCTATCATCAGATATCTGCGCTTCAACGCTTGCGTTAAGACAGGTCTTTGCGTTGCATCAGCAGGTGTTATGTCATGCCTTATCTCGGTTCTCGGACCTGCTGCAGAAGCAAGTGTTTCAAGGACAGGCGTTACTTATTCTTCCGGTGTATCAGTGCCGCCTTTAACTTTCGTAGTTATAGGACTCGTAATTGCCGGAATCGGTTTCTTAGTTGGAAAAAATAAGGGAGGAAAGAAATAATGAACACAAAACATTTAGTAGCAGGAGCAATGGCTCTTATCATGCCTTTAACACTTTGCTTAACAGGTTGCTCGTTCGGTCTGATCAACACAGTCAGTTACCGGTACGAGAACGGTGACAAATACACGGCTGGTGATCGTGAGATCGACGACAAGATCACAAAGATCAACATCGATTATCTCTCAGGCGAAGTAAAGGTTAGGGGTACAGACACTGACAACATTAAGGTAGATGAGACCGCCAACACAGATCTCGATTCCGACCATCAGGTCCACACATGGGTAGACGGCGATACGCTCTATGTCAGATACTGCGTTTCAACCAAGTCGATCAACTTCAACAAGATCGAGAAGAGCCTTGAGATCACGATCCCCGAGGCTCAGGAACTTGATGACTTCATCATCGAAGTATCTTCCGGTGATATAGATCTGTACGGGTTTACAACAGATTCTCTGTATTCATATGCTTCATCAGGCAACATGAATATCGACTGCTCTGCAACTGCTGTCGAATTGAAGTCTTCTTCCGGCAATGTTGGTCTTGCCCAGAACGGCAACAGTGATTCATTAAAGGTTAAGGCCTCTTCAGGTAATGTCGTTATCATTCAGAACGGTGACTGCAAGTCTTTCGACATTGATTCGTCTTCCGGCAAGATCACTATCGAACAGCAGGGAACAGTAGACCAGGCTAAGATCCATTCTTCTTCAGGCGGAGTTAACGCTGTAATGGGCACGGTAAATACACTTGACGTAGATGTAAGTTCAGGCGGCATTATGCTTGAAGCAGACGAAGTAAAGAACCTCACCACAAAGGCTTCCAGCGGTCATTCCGATATCAGCCTGAATAAGGTCCCTGAAACTTCAAATATCAATTGCAGCTCCGGCGGAATCGATGTCAGAATCCCTGAAGATGCTGATGTTACGGTTCATCTTAATGTCTCGAGCGGTGAGTTCAACTATAACCTTCCTTTCGAGAAGAACGGCAAGGATTACATCAGCGGGAACGGCACGGCTGAAATGAAGATCCACTGCTCATCCGGAGATGTGACTCTTAATAAGATCTGAGAACTGTAAGTCTCACCATCAGGAGAACAGAGTAATATCCTCAGACAGTTTCATATAACCAAGACTCCCACGTCCTGAGCGGACATGGGAGTTTTTGTTGTAGTGAGTATGTCCATGAGAAAAATCATTTTGTTAAGAAACTTCACGAAAATCTTCTCGGCAAGACGAATAATGCAAATTGGTATTAATGTGCACGAAATCGTCACGAAAAAGGCTTTCAGCATGACGTTTTCGAGCACATTGCATTGTCGGGGTTATTTAACGAAGAAGACAAAACACTTTTGAGATGCACCGTTAAGCTGTCTCAATAAACTGTGAGACGCATATGTGCCTGCCGTCGACATCTTCGAAGACGAACTGGCGGTTTATGGTCTGGCTCTGCGCTGCTTTTGCTTCCGGAAGATCTTCGATTATCTTTATGCCGTTGCCTGCGATCTCGTTGTGGAGCAGGAAGGGCTCGGAGCAGTATATGTACATGTCGTACTTGATGCCGAATTCTCTTGCGGGCTTGGTGATGGCGCCTTCGCCCCGGACGAGAACGATCGCAATATTATCCCTCGTGAGCTTGATGTGAGGCATCGCCTCATCGTCAAGGTGAGTCGCTCTGAAACCGAGCTTGTCTTCGTAAAAGATCGCTGTCTTATAGATGTCCTTGCAGGCGAATACCGATGCCTGGCTGTTCATGAGAAGGAGTCTGCCGCTGTCTTCATCTTCGCCTTCTTCGGCTTTTTTCGGTTCTTTGCTGCCCATGTTGAACTGATATCCGAGGAGCGGTGTGCCGAAAAGCTTTTCGTGCTCATCAAGAGAGTTCATCATTTCGCTTCTCTTGGATATTTCCTCGGATGTCATCGTAGCCGGGATCTCGGCGAGATACTCTATCTTTTCGAGGTATTCCAGAAGGTTCATGAGCCTTACATGGAGAGGGATTATATCCGATGAGGCAGGAATCTCACATGCTCTGCCGTGGATGAACATCATGCCATGTTCGACGGCTTCTGCAGGGAGACCTGCGTATAAATGCATGAGAAGGTTCATCTCTTCTTCTGCCTTGTCGTGCGTTCCGCCGTTCTTTATCGACTGTTCGATCATGTCGAAAACAAGGTTCATATCGTGCAACGGGTATTCTTTGTTAAGCATAAGCCTCTCCAATAATCGATAGTTAGTCTATTTTATCAATTTGAATCGTATTGGCAACAAGGATAGAATATGCAGAGCAACAGTAAGGAGGCGCTTCATGTCTCAGTTTAAGAAGACAAATGCCATGAGGATCCTTGATAAGGCGGGGATCGATTATACATATCAGGAATACGAGTATGACGAAAATGACCTGGACGGTCATCACGTTGCGGAATATCTGGGTGTTCCGTATGAGGAAGTGTTCAAGACGCTGACAGCCGTATCCGACAAAGGCGAGTATCTCGTGTTTTGCATCTGCGTTGATGACGAGGTTGACCTAAAAAAAGCCGCAAAACTCGCAGGATGCAAGAGCGTCAACATGATACACGTAAAAGATCTCCTGAACGTTACCGGATATATCAGGGGAGGCTGTTCTCCTATCGGAATGAAGAAACAGTACAGGACGTTCATAGATGAGATGATTGAACTTGTTGACGACGTCTGCGTAAGTGCTGGTCAGAGGGGCGTGCAGTTAAGACTTAAGTCATCAGACCTTATATCATTCACAAATGCCGTAGTCGGAGATTTTGCCGTACGGTCCTGAAATGATAAAATTACTTGAAATCTTGAAGATAAAGGGAAGTGTTTACAGTGCTGGAACCTAAGAGTTTTACATTGAAAGATATAAAGCAGGGCGCGAGGATCTATTTTATCGGAATAGGCGGCATCTCCATGAACGGTCTTGCAAGACTTGCAAAGCATGCAGGATTTTTCATCGGAGGATCGGATAATCATCCTTCGGAGAGGACAGCCATCCTTGAAGAGCAGGGGATAAAGATCTATTATCCGCAGGTTGCTTCCAACATCGACGATTTTAAGCCCGATTATCTTGTTAAGACGGCAGCCATACTGCCCGACAACAAAGAGGTAAGCAGGGCGAATGAGCTAGGACTTCAGATATTTGACAGAGCCGAGTTCCTCGGAGCTTTCACGAGAACATATAAGAATGTTATCAATGTCTCAGGCACGCACGGAAAGACCACTACCACATCCATGATATCTCTTATGCTGATAGATGAAGGACTTGATCCGACGGTACACCTCGGAGCTGATCTTGATATTTTCGGAGGTACGGTAAAGGCCGGCTCGGAAGATCTTCTGGTATCGGAAGCGTGCGAGTTCAACAGGTCTTTCCTGAATTTCTCATCGACCACGGCCGTAATCACCAACATCGATCACGATCATGTCGACTGCTATCCGACGATCGAAGATGTCATAGATGTATTTGCTCGTTTTATAAGACTTGTTGACGATAACGGTTATGTTGTTGTTTCCGGACACGATAAGAACATCGCCAAGGCTGTTGAAGAAGCGAAGGAATACTTTGCAAGTGCAGGAAGGTCATTCCCTCAGATAATAGCTTGCGCAACGGATGACGCTGTCTGTGAAGTGACTGGTGCGGTTGCCGGCTGCAGGGCGGAGAACATCACGTTTAATGACGGACTGCCTTCTTTCGATATCGTATTCGATCAGGAGACCAGAATAGATGTTCAGCTGAGGATACCCGGAAGCCACAACATCTCAAACGCACTCAATGCGGCAGCAGCTGCTTATGTTAACGGGGCAACACCTGACGCGATAAGAAACGCGTTAAACAGCTTTGCGGGTGCCGACGGAAGATATACCGTAAAGGGCAAGTACAAAGGCTGCGATGTCGTAGTCGACTATGCACATCACCCGACCGCGGCAAGGGCTACCATAGAAGCGGCTTCCAATATGCCGCACAACGATATCCTCGTTGTCTTCCAACCTCTGACATTCAACCGTACAAAACTCCTTTTCGACGATTACGTATCAAGCCTTCTTCCCTGCAAAAAGGTATTGTTTGCAGAGATCTTCTCCGACAGGGAGAGCGATACGCTCGGAATGTCCAGCAAGATGATCTCGGATAAGATCAATGAACAGGGCGGCGATGCCGAGTTTTACGAAGACAGGGAAGAACTGAAAAAGAGGATAGACGAGCTTATCAGACCCGGTGACATCATCCTTATCCTCGGTCCGGAGGATATCAGGACTTTGGGCGATGAGCTCTGTCCGGAGACATAATGAAGAAGACTTCCCAAAGAGATCCGCAGGAGAGACCGGCCGCGCCGCAATACGGATTCCGTAAACTGCGCCCGATCAAGATACCCAAAGCCGCGTGGTTTGCTTTGGGCATTTCCCTCTGTCTTGCGGTCACACTTTTTGTGCTCTATGGGATGTCCTTTAGGGACAGCCGGAATGCCGGCAACACGCTGTTGATATATTCCGACGGCAGGAATATTCCCGAAGTGTCTCTCAGGAATGCGCTGGCAGCGGCTGATTTTGATTATGAGATAGTTGAGCCCGATAATAAGAGCTCCAAACAGGGATATGTTTATGAGCTTCCTCACGGATACAACAAACAGAAGGTCGTGATCTGCGCTGTCGGAAGCGATGCGTTCAAGGTGATGGACGACCTTCTTGATTCCGGGGCAGGCAACATCGAAGGATATATCCTCATAGATCCCGAATATCCGGGAAATGCCTCGCTCGAAGGTTACACGAGCGAAAATCCTGCGGTTCCCTGTGCTGTTTTCGGATCTGATACAAAAGCGAAATCTTCGACAGAACTTAACGGCGCGCAGATGATATTCGAGAAGATATCGGGCGTCGATACGATGTACGGCCATCCGGCTCAAAGGGGAAAGATCTTCCCGTCGAAGGTGTTCGTCTCGCAGAACCAGATGAGATATCTGTCGCTTTCATCGAAAAAGATCGGCGACGGACTCTTTTCTTCACCGATGTTCCTGAGCGAACTTTCACAGTATCTCGGAACGACATTCGGAAGAGGTTATTCGTCTTCGAGGATCACGCTCTGGACAGTTCTCCTGGTATTTTCCGTGCTGATGTCTGTCGCATCGCTCGCGCTCTTCCTGTTCATGGTGCCGGTCAGCGTTCCCGACAAGGGCGACAAAGTTCTGAAGGGAAGAGACAGCCTAGGCGCCATAATATTTCTCGGGATATCCGGGTGGATCGCTCTCTGTGGTGCGGTAATGACCTTTATTCCGCAGGTGAAGCAGTATGCGAAATATGTGGCGGTCTATTCACCCGTGCTCATCATCGGCCTGATGGCGCTCGCACAGCTGAAGCTCATCGCTTCCAAAAAGATCACATATACCAGAAAAGACTATGGCTTTACGATATTTATCGCATCCGTCGTCACGGGTCTTACGGAGATAATGATCCTGGTCGGTACGTCGCTGAACCTGACGAATGCCGAGAGAATGGTAAAGGACAATAACAACTGGGTGACCGCGCTCATAGTATTTGTCGTAATGAGCCTGTCGGCCGTGGCATTGATCCTTGCCGACAAGAAGTCGAGGATCTCGGGGCAGGGACCGGCGGCCTATTTCGGGAGTCCGGCATACTTCCTTGAAGCATTGCTTCCTTCGGCAGTTCTCATAATACTCGGTGTGATAAACAGCGATCACGCGCTGATCGGGGCATCCCTTACAGGCCTTGCCACCGGCATTCTGCCGTTCGTGTGCGTTACCCCGATAAAGAGGATATCGGACTTTTACGAGATAACCGGGCTTATATTCGGCATCGTTGCGGCTCTCGTGATATTTGCCGCAGGGTGATCCATATATTATTTTATTGTTGACTTTGAGATGCCCGTGGTTTATTATACGCGGGTGACCGCATGCGACGGGCTTATTTAAATGCGCTTTTTTAGAGGCGCTGCCTTGGGTATAGCAGCGAGACTGGAAGAACAGGAGGAAAAAATAATGTACGCAGTTATCAAGACAGGCGGCAAGCAGTACAAGGTTTCCGTAGACGATGAGATCTTCGTTGAGAAGCTGGAAGGTGAGGCTGGCAGCCAGGTTACTTTCGAGGAAGTACTTGCAGTATCTGATGACAACGGTATCGTAGCTGGCGATGTTAAGGCTACAGTAACCGGTGAGATCGTTAAGCAGGGCAGAAACAAGAAGGTTATCGTCTCCAAGTACAAGGCTAAGAAGGGCTACAGAAGAAAGAATGGCCACAGACAGCCTTACACACGTGTACTTATCAAGGCTATCAACGCGTAATCTGTTATGATTTCCGTTATCGTCAACAGGGAAGGCAACAGGATCAGCGCCATATATGCCAACGAGCATGCAGGTTATGATGATCCCGGAAAAGACATCATATGCGCCGGAGTATCGACACTCCTTTTCACGGCGGCCAGTGCTTTGGAAGACATCTGCGGTTATGACAGCGAATCGTTCTTCCGTATCAGCAATGAAGGCACTGAAGATGTCAACTTAAGGATAACGGTTCCCGAACAGGGAAGTGATGAGACAAGGGACAGGGCTCAGATAATAATGAGGACCTGCGAACTGGGTCTTATCGGGATAGCAAGAGACTATAACACCAAAAAGAAGAAGTACGTAGAGATTATTAATTCAAGAACACCGGAGGTGTAAGATGATTAAGTTTAATTTACAGCTCTTCGCACATAAGAAGGGAATGGGTTCCACCAAGAACGGCCGTGAATCCCAGTCCAAGAGATTAGGAGCGAAGAAAGGTGACGGACAGACAGTTCTGGCCGGCAATATTCTTGTCAGACAGCGTGGCACAAAGATCCATCCCGGCACAAATGTCGGAATCGGTTCTGACGATACGCTTTTCGCTTTGATCGACGGTAAGGTCAAGTATGAGCGTATGGGCAAGGATAAGAAGCAGGTTAGCGTTTATCCTGCCTGATAAGGCGATTTAAGGAAACCTAAGAGGAGCAGTCTGTCGCTGGTTTGGCGATCGGACTGCTCTTGTTTTTCGGGAGAATAAAGATGTTTATCGATCACTCTAAGATCTATGTTAAAGCAGGCGACGGCGGAAACGGCGCGCTCAGCTTCCATACGGAAAAGTATATTACCAACGGTGGTCCGGACGGCGGCGACGGCGGTGACGGCGGCAATGTCATCCTTCAGGCGGCACCTAATCTCACGAGCCTTCAGAACTTCAGGTTCAAGCATAAGTTCATTGCGCAGAACGGCGCAAAGGGCATGGGCAAGAAGATGTACGGCAAGCGCGGTGAAGACCTTATTATCGGCGTTCCGGTAGGTACTGTCGTAAAGGATACCGTCACTGGTGATATCATTGCGGATCTTACTGAGCCCGGCCAGAAGGTGGTCGTTGCAAGAGGCGGCAAGGGCGGTCTCGGAAACATGCACTACGCGAATTCCATTAGACAGGCTCCGCAGTTTGCTACACCCGGCGCTCCCGGTGAGGAGAGGGAACTCGGCATAGAGCTGAAGCTGATCGCAGATGTAGGTCTCGTTGGATTCCCGAATGCGGGCAAGTCCACGCTCTTATCTGTCCTTACAAGAGCAAAGCCGAAGATCGCGGATTATCCGTTTACGACACTGGAACCCGTTTTGGGAGTGGTATCCCAGGATGATTTCTCTTATGTCATTGCAGACATTCCGGGCATTATCGAAAATGCCCACGAAGGAGCAGGCCTCGGTCACGACTTCTTAAGACATATAGAGAGAACGAGGCTCCTCGTACACGTAGTCGATCTCTCCGGAACAGACGGAAGAGACCCTATAGAGGATTTCAAGACGATCAATAACGAACTCGAGGAATTCAGCCTTGATCTGGCATCCAGACCGCAGATCGTTGTCGGCAATAAATGCGACGGCGTGACCAATGAAGAGGCTCAGGAATTCGTTAATGCCGTCACAGAGATGGGATATGAAGACGTATTCATTATTTCAGCCGCAGGACGTATCGGCTTAGAGGAATTGTCTGACAAGATCACTGAGACGGTATCAAAGCTCCCGCCCACGATCCTTCATGACATCGCTGAAGGCGGCGAAAAGGTCTACACATTTGATGAAGGAAAGAAATTCGAGATCATCATCAATGAGGACGGAAACTTCGAAGTCACGGGAAAATGGATCAAGAAGATATTCAATTCGACCAACTTTGAAGATACCGAATCGACCAACTTCTTCCAGAGAACACTCGAGAACGAGGGAGTTTTCGAAGAACTCAAGAAGATGGGGTGTAAAGAGGGCGATACCGTCAAGGTGTGCGAACTCGAATTCGACTATTACGACTAAAAGGAAAGCCCGGAAGATCCCGGGCTTTTTCCTTGCGAGGGGCTTTCTCCACATTCAATCCACATAATTGGATTAAAATAGCATTATGAAAAAGATCCTTGTAACAGAAGATGAGCCTCAGATCAGGGAATTGATCTTCAATTACCTGTCCCGCGAGGGATTTGAGGTGGATGTTGCGGAAGACGGCGTTCAGGCGCTGTCCATGTTTGCCGCGAACAGTTATGATCTTGTGCTCCTGGATATCATGATCCCGAAGATAGACGGTTTCGGTGTCTGTGAAGTCATTAAAAAGCAGTCAGATATACCGGTGGTTTTCCTGTCCGCATTGAATGACGACAGGTCGCAGATCAAAGGCTTTGACCTCATGGCAGACGATTATGTCACCAAGCCTTTTTCGATGCCTGTTCTGGTAAGGAAGATCAAAGCTCTTTTCAGGAGAAATGAAGGCAATCAGACTAATGCTGATCACATAATCAATTACGGTGATATCACGCTCAATAAGGACACCATGGAAGTCAGCGTATTGGGAAGAGCGGTCGAGCTTACCGCCAGAGAGTTTGATATCCTGCTGACCTTTATTAGGAATCCCGGAAAGATTTATTCAAGGGAATTGCTCCTGGATCTTTTGTGGGATTACAACTCCCTTGTTGACGAGAGGATCGTTGACTGCCACATCAAGAATTTAAGGCACAAATTAGGGGGAGACTATATCGAGACCGTAAGGGGCAAGGGGTACAGGATTGCGAAGACGGATAATTAACAGACTGGCAGTAAAGGTATTTCTCATATCTTTTATCGTTCAGGTATTATCAGGCCTGCTCATTTGCTTTGTCCTTTATTCGCAGACTCCCGAAATGCTCTATTCACCCAAAGATGAACTGGACGATCTCCTCACCGAACTCAAGGATGTTTCCAAAGAGGACGGTGAAGTCCTTATCGATGATTTCATAAGAAGGACCGGCATGGACCTGGCCTTCTTCGAACAGTCAAAATACATTACCACACAGATAAACGATCCTCTTGATGACATCGGCAATCTTACGCTCAAGACTGTGCCCGAATACCGGAAGGCGCTGGAAAGCTCATATGAGACAGAGCATGATATGGGATCATTCGCCGTGATATTTAATGACGATCCGACGGAATATATTGTCCAGTATTTTGACTATGGCGTGAAGACAAATCTGATACCCCGTGCTGTAAGTAAGAGTTACCCTCTGATGATCGCGGTGGTGGTATCGCTTTCGCTTGTGAGTTCGTTTATCTATACGATGCTCTTTGCGCGTCCCGTAAAGAAGCTGAGCGCGGTCTCGAAAAACATGGCCGAGATGGATTTCAGCGTTAAGTGCGATGACAGACGCGGGGATGAGATAGGAGATCTCGCCCGTGATCTTAATACGATGTCGGAAGCTCTGGATCAAAAGATAAAAGAACTCGAAGCGGAGATCAAAAGGGTAAAGGAACTTGAGAGTCAGAAAGAAGTCTTTTTCGCTGCCGCATCACATGAATTGAAGACACCCGTAACGGTTCTTGAAGGCAATATCAGAGGCATGATAGAAGGTGTCGGCCCTTATGAGGATCATGAGGAATACCTGTCCAGGTCACTACGTACCGTCAAGCGCATGGAGAGTCTTATAAATGAGATACTCACGGCTTCGAAGATGCAGTCGGCAAGTGATGTTGCGATGACAAAGACCGATATGGCCGAAGTGCTCAAGGATAAGATCCGCGAGTCGGATGAACTGTTTATGATTAGAGACATCTCGCTTGATGAAGACATAGACAGCGGACTGTATTTTAACGGGAACAGGGATCTGACGGGACTTGCCGTAAGTGCATTTATCAGCAATGCGGTTTTCTATTCGGATGAAGGAACAACTATAAAGGTTTCCGCTCATAATGAAGAAGGACAGATAGCCGTTCTAATAAAGAACAGCGGTGCGCCGATAGACGAAAAGGATTTAGAGCATTTATTCGAACCGTTCTACAGAACCGATTCATCAAGAAGTTCCAGAGACGGAGGAAGCGGTCTGGGACTCTATCTTGCAAAGCTCATCATTACGAAGCAGGGCGGAGACTGCAGCCTCTGTAATACCGGCAACGGCGTGGCTGCAAAGATTATCCTTCCCTCCATATAGGATCCATATTCAATCCCTTAGTGATCCATCTTAAGTTGATAGTATCAGGGTATCAATCTTAGGGAGGAATATCCGAATGAAAAGAATAAATATCAACAGTGTGATCGCGGCCGTTATGCCGGCCGCCATATTGCTTTTGTTTACTGCGTGCTCTGCCGGTGCAGGAAAAACGGATGGCAGTAACGGGCTCGTAAACCGAATGACCGAGAAGGAACTCTCGGAGGCGCAAGAAACGGAATTCATGCTCCTCGATCATCCGTGGGAAAAAGCAGAGGAGACTGAAGATGAGGCCGGATTCAACGAAGTAAAAGAAAAGATCCTTTTTGCTCCGGGTCTCGGTTCGATAGTATACGGGAATCCGGTTTTCAACGCTTTGCCGCCGGATGGATATGACGGCGGGAGCGGACAGATAAGTTTTATGCATTTCGACAGCAAGACGGGAGAAACAGCATATACGGAGATCTCCTTTGACGATTATGAGGACTTAAAGACGAAGATCCGGAAGGAATTTGACAAGGATATCGCAGGCGGTTATCCCAAAGTGCCTGCGGATGAAGACTATCGGAGCCTTATAAGTCTGTACGATGCAGTTATCTCAGGTGATGCGGAACCGTTGGATAAGAAATTCCTGGATGATTACATGGAGTATTACTATAACGGCGGAGTAAGTTCAGAAAGCGACAGTTACTACTGGCAGATGGATGATGAAAAGGTGCGGGCGATAAAAGACAGCATCAAGGAATATCACCTGTACGATGAAGAACTGGATACCGGGTTAACGGTGCATGTCACGACGCCTGCCGGATATGATGCCGGGAGATCTTACCCTGCGCTCGTCATGACGGATGCCGTGTGGAGATTTAATGATGTTACTGCACTTTATGACCTGATGGCTGATGGAAAGGCGGAACCGCAGATACTGGTGACCATTGGATTTGAATATGATACGGACGGCTGGGACAATGTGATCCGCGGAAATATCCTGTGTGATCACAAAAAAGAGTTCCTTGATTTCATCACGGACAACATGATGCCTTTTCTTGATGCGAAATATAAGCTGGATTACGACAGGTCGACCCTTTTCGGCCATTCGCAGGGCGGTGTCTTTACGCATTATGCCGCATTCAATTATGATCTTTACGAGAATAAGCCTTTCAAAAGGTACATTATCGGAAGCCCGACGTTCTGGACTCCGTATTTCACCTGTGTCGGCGATTATGAAAACTACAGGACAGAATACGGTTATTTTGACAGGCATAAGATTTATGACAGGGAACTGTACATTACGGCAGGGGATAAGGAAGACGAGGATTATGCTGATTATTACGGTGAAAATGATTCAACGACCGAAGGTGTCAGGCATCTGGAGGAACGCCTTGCCGGATACGGGGTCAGCACATACAAGGTAAAGTTCTATGACAGTCACCATTACCAGTATGTTCCGGATATGCTTGTCGAATATTGCGAAAACATGTGACAAAATGCACATTATGTCTATGACTTCAAAATTGGAGTTCTTTGTTAACGGATTGTTCACAAATGTTCCCTTATGATGCCTTAATGCTAATGTATCATTCTCAATGTAAGACGAGTGCACACTTTATAAGTTTTGAGTTTGTTTGTAGAGATGCCGCAGGAAAGCCCTGCGGCATCTTTTTTTGCCGTGTCTGAACCCTCCCAGTCTTTATTTTTGAAAATGATAGAGTAAAATATATTAGAATTATTGGAATTAGAAAGGGATAGCATGGATTTCCTGCTTCAGATAATAACAAACAGGATTTTGGTTGTTGGTGTTGTATCCTGGTTTTTGGCTCAGGTATTTAAGTGTATCAGCAACCTTATTTTGACGAAGAAATTCAGTATAGAGAGACTCTTCGGCGACGGAGGAATGCCGAGCGGACACTCCGCTACGGTCGTTTCCGTAGCAGTGGCCACGGGCCTTTATGAGGGATTTGATTCTGCCGTATTTGCCGTTGCCATGATCGTAGCGATCGTTGTAATGCACGATGCGATGAACGTAAGATATCAGGCCGGAAAACAGGCTGAACTCCTGAATGTAATGGCGGATATGTTCGAGAAGGTAACGGGTGCGGATCTTCCCAACGAGGAGAAACTCAAGGAACTCTTAGGCCATACGCCTCTTCAGGTTGCCGCAGGCTGTCTTTTGGGTGTTGCGACCGCGATAATAATGTATCTCGTCTTCTGATTCTCCCATGATCAAAGACGATATCTTCAAGGAATTAGAAAGACTTCAGGATAAAGGTTACCGTGAAATGCAGATAACCATTATCCCGACTGTTGATGCCGGTTCGATAATCGGCATAAGGACGCCTGCCCTCCGTGCACTTGCAAAAGAAATTGCCAAAAGAGACGACGTTGCTTTATTTCTTGAGGATCTGCCGCATAAGTATTTCGAAGAAGACCAGCTTCACGCATTCATCCTGTCAGGCATGAAGGATGCGGAGAAGTGCATAGAACTTGTCGACAGGTTCCTGCCATATGTCAACAACTGGGCCACTTGCGACCAGATGTCGCCCAAGGTATTCAGGAAAAATAAGGAACTTCTGCTCGGATATGTCGACAGGTGGATAAAGTCTGATCTGACATATGTGAAGAGATTTGCCATAGGTATGCTCATGGAGCATTTCCTTGATGATGATTTCAAGACATCTTATCTCACAAAAGTCTCAAAGATCCGTTCGGAAGAATACTATGTGAACATGATGATCGCATGGTATTTCGCAACTGCGCTCGCAAAGCAGTATGATGCGGCACTTCCGTTTATTGAAGGAAATAAGCTGGATAAGTGGACACATAACAAATCCATTCAGAAAGCGGTAGAGAGCTACCGTATTACACCGGAACAGAAGGAATTCCTGAAGACGTTAAAAAGAAAGGCGTAAAGCCATGATCTATACGGTTACCATGAATCCCGCAGTCGACATAAGCCTTTGCGTCAGGGCCGGTCTAATGCCCGGGAGCATAAACAAGTCTTATGCCATGAGGACTGATCCGGGCGGAAAAGGCATCAATGTATCGAAGGTACTGAAGGCTCTGGGTACGGAATCCGTAATATGCACAGGCATCTGCGGTCCAGACGGTGACAGATTAAAGGAAATGCTCACTCCTGATTTTGAAGTCCTTAGCGTAGATTATCCCGCAGGCAATACCAGAACGAACATTAAGATCGCGGGAGAGAACGGCGTAACGACCGACGTCAATGCCGACGGACCGCTTTATGACATGAGTTCATACGAAAAACTCAAAGCAGCTGTCCTTGAGAAACTTGGGACAGGAGACATAGTCGTTATCTCGGGAAGCGTCCTTCCCGGTGCGCCTTCGGAGATCTATGCGGATCTTATACGGGCATTTAATTCCGTCGACGGTGTCAGGGTGATACTCGATGCTTCGGGAAGGTACCTGAAAAAAGGCATCGAAGCCTGTCCCTATGCTGTCAAGCCGAATTGTGATGAGCTCGGGATCGACAATGATCCTGAAACCGCAAAATCGGAAGCGGAGAGGATATTCAGTCAGTACGGAACGCGCTGTCTCATTTCGATGGGAAGTTCCGGAGCGGTATATGCGGGAGGAAACGGCGAAGCTTTCTTTGCTGATGCCCTCGATGTTAAGGTCCGTAATACTACGGGATGCGGGGATGCCATGACGGCAGGTCTCGCTTTTTCCCTCGAAAACAATATGACACCCGCGGATACATTCAGGCTGTGCTTGGCTCTGGCAGCTGCTGAAGCAGAGACGGAAGGCACTGATCCGCCGTCGAAAGAACGCGTTGAGGAACTTCTCGGAGCCCCGATATGCGGCCAATGAGGACCGGCGGTCTTGCAATCGCAGAACAAACGTTCTAGAATTGACTCATAAGGTTCAGATGCTGGATCAATAAGATCTGCAAAGTTGTTTAGAAGAATTAAGGAATGCTTGTTTTATGTTTAAGCTCGTATCTGATTACAAGCCGTCAGGCGACCAGCCGGAAGCCATAGATAACCTTGTCAGGGGTATAAAAGAAGGTATGAGGGCCCAGACCCTTTTGGGTGTCACGGGTTCCGGCAAGACTTTCACGATGGCAAACATTATCGAGCGGGTACAGAGACCCACGCTGGTCCTTGCCCACAATAAGACCCTGGCAGGTCAGCTTTATGCCGAGTTCAAGGAGCTGTTCCCCGAGAATGCCGTCGAATACTTTATCTCATACTACGATTACTATCAGCCCGAAGCATACATAGCCGCAACGGATACCTATATCGAGAAAGACTCGTCCATCAACGATGAGATCGACCGTATGCGTCATGAGGCTACGAAGTCACTGCTCACCAGAGACGACGTCATAATCGTTGCTTCTGTATCCTGCATATACGGCATTGGTGAGAAGGAGGACTATCTTGCCCTTGCCCTCATGCTCGAAGTCGGTCTTGAGATACCTATGGATAATGTCATGGCGCAGCTCATCAACATGCAGTATACGCGCAATGATTTCGATCTCCAGAGAGGTACGTTCAGGCGTAAGGGTGACATAATAGACATATGGACGCCTGATTCAGAGCACACGCTCACCAGGATTAGTTTCTTCGGAGACGAGATAGACAAGATAAGTTATGTGGATGCGATAACAGGTAAGACGGAGTTTACCAGGGATTACATAGAACTGTTCCCGGCATCGCATTATGCGACAGGCAGGGCAAAGCTGAACAAGGCTATAGACAGGATCGAAGAAGAGCTTGAAGTAAGACTCAAGGAATTGAGGGAAGCAGGCGACATGATCGCTGCTTACAGACTTGAGCAGCGTACCCGTTATGACATGGATATGCTGAGAGAGACGGGCTTTTGCAAAGGGATCGAGAACTACTCGAGACATATTGCAGGAAGGGAAGAGGGCGAACCTCCATGTACGCTGATGGATTTCTTCCCTGAAGATTTCCTTTTGTTCATTGACGAGTCACACCAGACCATACCTCAGGTCGGCGCAATGTATAACGGCGACAGATCAAGGAAGGAGATGCTCGTCCAGTACGGCTTCAGGCTACCTTCGGCATTCGACAACAGACCTCTCAAGTTCGCTGAATTCGAACAGCGCATGGGTCAGACCGTTTTCGTAAGTGCCACACCTGCTGATTATGAGAAGGAGCACAGCGAGCAGATAGTCGAACAGGTCATAAGGCCTACGGGTCTTTTGGAACCTGAGATCTTTATCCGTCCTGTCGAAGGACAGATCGAGGATATCCTTTCAATGCTCAAGGAGCAGAAGAAGACCGGCGACAAGAGTCTCATAATGACACTTACCAAGAGAATGGCGGAAGACCTTACCGACTTCCTCAAAAAGGAGAACGTGAGAGTCACATACCTTCACTCCGACATCAAGGCTGTCGAAAGAATGCAGATACTTAATCAATTGCGTAACGACGAGGTCGATGTAATAGTCGGAATCAACCTTTTGAGAGAAGGCATCGACCTTCCTGAAGTATCGCTCCTGATGATACTGGATGCCGACAAGGAAGGTTTCTTAAGATCTGAAAGATCGCTGATCCAGATAATCGGTAGGTGTGCGAGAAACGATCACGGAAGAGTTGTCCTCTATGCTGATGAAGTGACGGATTCCATGATGAACGCTGTCGCTGAGACCAACCGCAGAAGAGACATTCAGAAGAGATATAACGAAGAACACGGGATTACTCCGAAGACTATCAGGAAGGCTGTAAGAGACATATTTGACATCGTTTCCGACAGCAGCAAGGATTCTTCAGGCAAGGGCCGCGGCAAGTCCGGCAAATCGGGGATCGATGCCGCAAGGCTCATCAACGAAGGTGTTTCGGGCGGCACTGAAGAAGAGAACATGAAGCTTATCGAGAAGCTTACCGTAGAGATGACCAAGGCTGCCAAGGATCTCGATTTCGAGAAGGCGGCCGAGATAAGAGACATAATCATCGAACTTAAGGGGAAGAGATAATGGGCGGTTTTTGTCATTTGCATCTTCATACTGAATACAGTCTCCTCGACGGTGCGATCAAGATAAAGGATCTTGCCGTAAGGCTCAAGGAGATGGGCATGACGTCATGCGCCATAACCGACCACGGCGTTATGTATGGTGCCGTATCCTTCTACAGGGAGATGAAGGCCAACGGTATCCATCCCGTTATCGGCTGTGAAGTCTATGTTGCGCCCGGTTCGAGGTTTGACAAGACTGCTGTTCCCGGCAGGGAAGACAAGTACTATAACCACCTGATATTGCTGGCCAAGGATAATCAGGGCCTTACGAATCTCAACAAACTCGTTTCCGCCGGTTTTACCGAAGGTTTTTACAGAAGACCGAGGATCGACGAGGAGCTTCTTGAGAAGTGGCATGACGGGCTGATCTGCCTGTCTGCCTGCATAGCCGGAAAAGTTCCGTCACTTATACTTGCAGGCGATATGGAGAAGGCAGCCCAGACGGCTGTCTGGTATGACAAACTCTTCGGCAGGGGCAACTACTATCTGGAGATACAGGCAAATACCACACCCGAGCAGGCGAAAGTAAATGCCGCCCTGATCAAACTCTCAAATGAGACGGGAATCCCTTTGGTAGCTACAAATGACTGTCACTATCTTATGAAGGACGACTGCGAGGCACAGGATATCCTCCTCTGCATCTCCACGGCTGCAAGGATCGACGACGAGAACAGGATGCGCATGTCGTGCAATGAATTCTATGTCAAGTCAGAGACCGAGATGAGACGCTTTTTCCCTGAACTTGCCGAGGCGATAGAGAATACCGGAAAGATCGCCGACATGTGTCATGCCGAATACGATTTCGATACCATCCACCTTCCTGTATATGAAGTGCCTGAAGGTTACGGCAGCCATGAGGAATATCTGGCTGATCTTACTTACAAAGGACTTGAGAAGAGATTTGAGGTCACGCCTCCGACGGGCAGCGTTGAAGACTACATGAAGCGTGCCGAATATGAACTTTCGGTCATTAACAGCATGGGATATACCGATTACTACCTGATAGTATGGGACTTCATAAACTATGCCAAGACTCATGAGGTCACGGTCGGCCCCGGAAGAGGTTCCGGCGCAGGCTCTCTGGTCGCATATGCTGTCGGAATCACCGATATCGATCCAATAAGATACGGTCTGGTCTTTGAGAGATTTCTCAATGCCGAGAGAGTGTCGATGCCGGACTTTGACGTGGACTTCAACGATGAGAGAAGACAGATCGCCATAGATTACGTAACGGAAAAATACGGGCAGACGAGGGTTGCTCACGTCATCACTTTCGGCACGCTTGCCGCAAAGCAGGCGGTAAAGGATGTTGCGCGTGTCCTCAATATGCCTATAGCCCAGAGCAATAAACTAACTAAGATGATACCGTTCTCTGTCGGCATGACTCTCAAGCAGGCGCTGGAGGTCAGCACGGAGTTCAAGGAAGCTTATGATACCGATCCCGAGGCGCACAAGGTTATAGACATGGCTATGCGTGTCGAGGGTCTGCCTCGTAACGCAGGTACGCATGCCGCGGGCATCATCATATCGGGAAAGGACATTACTGACATCGCGCCGCTTGCGGTAAACGACGATACGGTCGCAGTCCAGTTTGCAAAGGCTGACGTCGAGAGCATCGGACTTCTCAAGTTCGACTTTCTCGGATTAAGGACGCTTACGGTCCTTCAGGACTGTGTTGAACTGGTAAAGAATAATTACGGAAAAGTCATAGATCTCGACAGGATACCTTTGGATGATCCGGAAGTATTCAAGATGATCGGGCGCGGAGATACTGTTGGTATATTCCAGCTTGAGAGCCGCGGAATGACATCTTTCATGAAGCAGCTTGAGCCTGAGAGCCTTGAGGATATCATCGCGGGGATCTCCCTGTACCGTCCGGGTCCTATGGACCAGATCCCGAAATATGTCGACTGCAAGAGACATCCGTCGCACATAAGATACGATCATCCTTTGCTCGAGCCTATACTCAACGTTACCTACGGATGCGCGATCTATCAGGAACAGGTTATGCAGATCGTAAGAGATCTTGCAGGTTTCTCGATGGGTCAGTCCGATAACATAAGACGTGCCATGAGCAAAAAGAAGAAGTCGATGATGGAGAACTACAGGAATCTCTTCATGTACGGCGGAACTGATGACAAGGGACGTCAGATAGACGGATGCATAAAGCGCGGTGTTCCCGAGAAGACAGCAGCGAAGATCTTCGATGATGTGTCGGGCTTTGCGGGATATGCGTTCAATAAATCGCACGCCGCCTGCTATGCGGTCGTCGGTTACTGGACGGCATACTTTAAGTATTACTATCCGACCGAGTTTATGGCAGCTACGCTCAACTCTTTCAGGGACGATCTCGGCAAGGCTTCTTATTACATCTCATGCTGTTCTGCGATGGGTATCGAAGTGCTTCCTCCCGACATCAACAGGAGCCGTGAACGTTTTACGACAGAGGGAGACCGCAGGATAAGGATCGGTCTTTCCGTAATAAAGAACGTAGGCGAGGGCGCGGTGCTCGACATCTTGAGTGACAGGGAAAAGAACGGCGATTACAAGTCGTTTGAAGACTTTGTCGTAAGAGCTGCCAAGACGGGCGTTAAGAAGACGGTCGCAGAAGCTTTGATACTCGCTTCGTGCATGGATTCCTTCGGTCTTACGAGGGCTCAGATGACGGCTTGCGTTCAGACTGAATTGGAGAAGCTCGCGCACGAAGACAGCCGCAATATAGAAGGACAGCTCTCGCTGTTCGATCTCGGAGGCGCGGAAGCAGCAGGACCGTCAGTTTTCATCCCGGACATTCCTGAGTATCCCGATGCACAGAAGCTCGGATATGAGAAAGAGATGGTTGGCATCTATCTTTCGGGAAATCCGCTTGCATCCTATACAAAGCTCATGTCTGAGATCGCCACTTTCGACATGTCCGAAGCGGCAGATATACTGGCACTCTCCGGAAGCGATGCGCTGGACGACAATAAGCAGGTCGCGATGTGCGGAATGGTTACCGACAAGAAGAACGGATATACGAAGAAAAAGACCATGATGAGCACAGTGAGCTGCGAAGATCTTAGCGGCACTTTCGAAGTGCTCCTTTTCGGCAAGAACTACGATAATTACAACAGGATGATCGAGAAGAACAAACCGTATCTGTTCATTGGCAGAAGGCAGATGAGGGAAGGCGGAGAGCTCTCGATGTTTGTTGACAGCTGCTTTGAACTGACTGACGATCCGGGACTCTTTGAAACCATTAGAAACGACAGGGCATATCAGACGGCGTTAAGGGAAAGAGACGGCGGTCAAGCGGCAAAGCCTGCAGTAAATGCTGCTCCCGTATCTGCACTAAAACCGGTCGAAGCTCCGGCAACGCAGCCCGTTAATGACGGCGGAGAGCACATCCTCAGGATCCACTATACCGGAAAGCCCGATTCGAAGGGTTTCTCGAGACTTCTGAATTTCCTCGTATATTTTCACGGAAATATGCAGGTGGAAGTACTTTTTGAGTCAGATAAGAGTATAACTAGATTAGATGACGTCTGCAGAGTGCAGCCTGACCGTGAGATAATAAAGAAACTGGCAGAACTTGTAGGTGAGGACAATATCGAGATCATCTAGAGGAGGTAAGACCATGGATGAGAAGAGCATTCAGGAACTGAACAGGATAATCAGAACGAGCAAGCATATCGTCTTCTTCGGCGGTGCGGGAGTATCGACCGAGAGTGGCATCCCTGATTTCAGGAGCAAGAACGGTCTTTACAACCAGCACGATGTCAAGTTCGACAGATACAGTCCCGAATATCTCCTGAGCATCGACTGTCTTATTGATCACCCTAACGTATTTTTCGAGTTCTACAGGCAGAAACTCAACACGGCGGGAATAGAACCTAACAGGGCGCATTATAAGCTTGCCGAGATGGAGAAGGCCGGAAAGCTCGACGGAATAATCACGCAGAATATCGACGGACTTCATCAGAGGGCGGGGAGCCGCAACGTGCAGGAAGTACACGGCTCCACATTGCGCAATTACTGTATGAAGTGTCATGAGAAATATCCTTATGACTTTATATTCAAGTCTGAAGGTCCTATCCCCAAGTGCCCCAAATGCGGCGGAATGGTCAGACCTGACGTTACGCTCTACGGAGAGGGACTTCCCCAAACCGCATGGATAGAATCCAAGAGACTCGTGTTCAGGGCTGACTGCCTTATCGTAGGAGGCACCTCTCTTGCTGTGCAGCCGGCGGCATCCCTTGCTTATGATTTCTCCGGTGAGAACCTGATAATAATTAACAGGGACAGGACATCTGCTGACAGGAATGCGGCGCTCGTATTCCATGAGAATATCTCTGAGGTACTGGACTCCATAGAACTGGAGGAGTGATCCGTAATACGGGATTTCTTATCTTTGTGAATGCGTGATTTATTTAAACGCATTGTTTACAAAGGGTTTTTATTGAGCTGAAAAGTGCATGTTATACTTCTCTTATAGACCATTTGGAGGAGCGATGCATGCAGCGCGGCAAGAGTTCGTTTCCGTAAAGATGAAGATGTACATCTTCGTGGCAACTACCGTTTTGGTGGTTGCTCTCGGTACGATGATCATTGCATTCTCCATAAGTTCCAATCAGATCAATTCATACTACAGGCAGAATGCATCCGATAACGCCCGTAATGTGGCTTCCATGATGGACGGTGATTATCTTGCAAGGCTCAGGGAGGTGGCTGCGTCCGATGAATTCCAGGCACTGAGGGAAAGAGCTGAAGAAGAGGATAACGAGGAGATCATCGAAGAATACTTAAGAGAGCATGATCTGTGTGATGAATACAGCGATATCAGGGAACTGCTCTCGAACTTCCTTGCAAATCTTGAAGGTATCGAATACCTCTATGTTGTTGCACACGGAGATCAGGATGCCGAATACGATATGTATCTCGTTGATGATGACGAGAACCCCATTTATGAGACCGGTTATTATGAAGAACGCGAGTTGGAACTGAGAGGCATCGACATATCACAGCTTCCCGAACCAACGATATCTCACGGGGACTGGGGATGGCTCTGTTCGGATTTCAAGCCCGTCTACGATTCAGAAGGAAACTGCGTCTGCATAGTCGGCTGCGACATCAACATGGATGAGGTAATGGCGGAGAGGGCATCCTTCCTGGTTAGCCTTTCCGTAGGTGCTGTCATATACACGGTCATCGTCGTTTTCGGAGCCATGTTCTTCATGAACAAGGTCGTAGTAAATCCCATCAGGGAGATGACCAGGGAGATGAAGAGGTTCAATCCTTCCGAGAACAAGGATTACGAGACCGCAGGCGTCATGGAACTCGACATACAGACAAATGATGAGATATCGGAGATCTATAATGGCATAAGGGCCATTCAGATTAACATCATTGATTATCTGAAGGAGAAGGCAAAGTCTGAGAACGAGATCAAGAACAAGGAACAGAAGATAGATAAGCTGAGCGATGAAAATAAAAAGGACGCGCTGACCGGTGCCGGAAGCAAGTCCGCCTACATCAAAAAGTCGGCTGACTTGAGCCGTAAGATAGCAAGGGAAGGCGGGTCTTTTGCCATCCTGATGGTCGACCTCAATAATCTCAAGAACGTTAATGACGAGTTCGGACATGAGGCCGGTGATATCTACATCAAGGGATGCTGCAGCATGATAAGCGAAGTCTTTACGAATTCGCAGGTGTATAGGATCGGCGGAGATGAGTTTGTCGCCATACTCCAGGGAGAAGATTATGAGAACCGCGAAGCTCTGGCGGATAAGCTCAGAAAAAACTATGCCGAATCGTTCGCGCAGGAAGACAAGGAACCGTGGTTCAGGTTCTCGGCAGCTGTCGGTGTGGCAGATAATTCTTCAGCGGATGCTACTGTCGAATCGGTTTTCAAGGATGCGGATAAGGCAATGTACGAAGATAAGGCGGTATTCAAGCAGACTTACGGTGTCGGCCGCTGATATGTTTCCCGTTTGCAACTTTTTCATGTGTTTATTTGTATGTATGGTATAGACCAGAGATACGGAGATATTTCATATGATGAAAAGGAATAAGATGACGGCGGCCTTTCTGGCCGTATCAGTATTATTAGGAACAGCCGCCTGTTCTGAAGGAGATGCTGTCCCGACAAACGGTAATGAAGCAAGCGGCGTCGAAACAACAGCAATTGAGACCTATGGCATTGAAACGTCATCAGTGGAAACTTCCGGTTCAGAGAGCGTGGAAGATATGATCCCTGTCCCTTCAACAGACGAATTGTTATTTATGTGCACTTACTACAACTGGGCAGAGGGTTATCAGTCCGAACTGCTGTTTATTACCTGCAGAGGGGATGTATATTCTTTTGAGAACAAGTCCGATTCCGGCTGTGAGATGACAGCCTGGAATTATATAAAGGCATATACGGAGCCGGTTGCCCATATTGATCCGGATGAAATGACAGAACTGTACAATGCCTGCCTGAAAATAAAGCCCGGTGTTAAAACATCAGAGGAATTTTTTGCTTTTGATGCAGGTGAGCGAAAGATAATATACATCGATCAGGAGACGTCGGAACAGACGGTCATCTGCTTGTGGGGTACAAGTATCATGACGACGGATGATGCTGCTCTGCAGAAGGCCGGCGATCTGGCATCAGATCTTGTCAATCCTCTGCGGCTGGAGACACGCGGACGGTATATCCTGGATGCTTCGCCGGATCACATAGTCAATATCCCATATGGCGGAAGCGAACTTATCGGGAAGCAACTGGTTTTCGAAAACTATCAGCAGTTTAAGTCTTTCTGTCAGGATAACGGGATAGATACCGGAACATATATAGACGATGAAATGAAAAACAGCCTGAAGTATTCACGTGGCATCCTGTTTGAGGTGTTTGACACAAATGCCAGAGCGGGCGGTGTCCTGAATGAGAATGAAAAGACTTTGGCGTTTCTCCCGTCTCTTGATGAGTTTGAATACGATCCGGCTTTCGACGGCAAGGTAACTGCGGCAGTATATCCGCTTGCCGTAAATACCTCCTGGACGATAGAGTCTTATTACGAAGGGTAATACCTCTTTCTTATTTAGTGTATAATTGTTTCCGAATAATCTTTTTGATGGTTCGGAGGAATTTTATATGGGCAGACTTCTTTATGATGAGAGTAACCTTCCTGAGATCAACAGCCTTAAGGCTTTAAACTACGATGAAGTTGATAAGAGTACGGTACAGCCTGTAAAGCGCGTAGGCGTTCTTACGAGCGGCGGCGATGCGCCCGGAATGAATGCTGCAATTAGAGCAGTCGTAAGGGCAGGCATCAATGCGGGCTTTGAAATGTACGGTGTCACAAGAGGATATCACGGACTCTGGAAGGGCGAGATCAAGCAGCTCGATGGAAGAAGTGTATCAGAGACTCTGCAGCGCGGCGGAACATTCCTCATGACGGCCAGGTCACAAACCTTCATGACTGACCAGGGTGTGCTCAAGGGCGCTCGCATGATGGAAGCATATGAGCTTGATGCTCTTATCGTCATTGGCGGCGACGGTTCTTACAAGGGCGCCAGGGCGCTTGCAAGGATCGGTATGCCGGTCATCGGTATTCCAGGTACGATAGACAACGACATAGCATCGACCGAATATACTATCGGATACGATACGGCAATGAATACCGCCATGCAGTGTATCGACAAGCTCAGAGATACGGCTTCATCACATGAACGCTGCAGCGTTATCGAAGTAATGGGACGACATGCAGGATGGATCGCCCTGAATGTTGGCATTGCCACGGGTGCTGAGAGCATCCTCATCCCTGAGGTTCCTTATGACTTTAACAGGGATGTCCTGAGAGTGATCCTCGACGGACGCAATACCGGCAAGAAGCACTACATCGTAATAGTAGCAGAGGGCGTAGGCCATGCTGATGAAATAGCTAAGCAGATCGAAGATGCGACAGGCATCGAAGCCCGTCCCACTATCCTCGGACACCTGCAGAGAGGCGGTTCGCCTACATTGAGAGACAGGACGATGGCAAGCCTCATGGGAATCAAGGCTATCGACTGCCTCATGGAGAAGAGATTTAACAGGCTCGTGGTAAGACAGCACGGCGAGATCACCGATGTGGATATCGAGGAAGGTCTTGCAATGACTAAGACGATCACGCCTGATATCATCGAAAATGCCAAGAGACTCGGCTGATCCGGGATCCGGCATTAAGACTATAGGGGTACTTTTAGACCATGTATGAATTTATAAGCTTCGAAGAGAGCCTCGAGCGGAAGAAGATCCGCGGGCGGGTATTGAAGACGCTTGAATTCAATAAGATAAGAGACTATGTGACTGATAAGGCGAGAACGACTTACGGCCGCGAGCTTTGCATGGATATGGCACCCTGCTGCGACATGGACTATGTGACCAGGGAACTCTCATGCACGAGACAGGCCATGGATCACATAATGAGATTCGGCATGATACCCTTAAGCGGTATGCGGGATCTGAGGGAAGCCCTCACATATGCAAAGGCGGAGGGTACCCTTACATGCGGGCAGCTTCTGGAAGTCGCATCATTTTTAAGGACTTCCGAAGAGCTGAGAAAAGTTGTTTCAAAGGCGAGATCGGCTGGTTCGCCGTTCGTCGATGAGACAGAACCTGACATATGTGCTTATATAGACGGCATTGAGACCTGTACAGCTCTTCTGGAAAAGATTGATGCTGCGATATTAGGACAGGATGAAGTGTCAGACAAAGCGAGCAGGGAATTATCCTCGATAAGAAGAGAGCGCAAGAATGTCGCAGGCGGCATCAGGTCGCTGCTCGACAGGGTCATCTCTAATCACGCTGACATGCTCCAGGAAAGTATCGTAACTTTAAGGGAAGGCAGATACTGCATTCCCGTTAAAGCGGATTTTAACGGCAGGATAGAAGGTATCGTTCACGGCGCCTCGTCCTCCGGACAGACGCTTTTCATCGAACCGATGAGCGTTGTTGATGCGAACAACAAGATCGCGGAACTTAACTTCGCCGAGCAGGCTGAGATACAGAGGATCCTCAAGAGTTTTACGAATGAGGTCGTATCTATAAGCGCTCTTCTCGAAAACAATATGCGGATAGCATCACGTCTCGATTACATATTTGCCAAAGCGGAATACGGCGTCGAGAATAAGTCGTTCTGTCCTGTTCTTAACCTCGACGGAAGGATCGATCTGAAGGGCGCGAGACACCCTCTGATACCCAGTGACAGCGTAGTGCCTGTCGATATCAGGATTGGTGACGAATACGATTCTTTAGTCGTAACAGGACCTAATACGGGCGGTAAGACGGTATCGCTGAAGACATGCGGACTTCTTGTCCTCATGACAATGGCGGGGCTTCCGATACCGACTGACAGCGGGTCCGAAGTCTGTGTTTTCGACAGGGTTCTGGCGGACATAGGCGACGAGCAGAGCATAGAAGAGAGCCTTTCCACTTTCTCCGCGCACATGTCGAACATCGTATTCATCCTGAAGAACATCAGGGGCAAATCCCTGGTGCTCCTTGACGAACTCGGTTCAGGCACAGATCCTGCCGAGGGCGCGGCACTCGCGATCTCGATAATTGAAGAACTCAGAAAGAAAAACTGCATCGTCATGGCGACGACGCATTACAGGGAACTCAAGGGCTTTGCGGAGACCACGGAAGGTGTAATGAACGCTTCATGCGAATTCGATACCGAGACACTGGCTCCCACATATAAGCTCATTACGGGAAGACCCGGGTCTTCCAATGCCTTTGTAATTTCGAGCAAACTCGGCCTTGCAAAGAATATCCTTGACAATGCTAAAGCCAGGATGTCCACGGATGAACTTCAGTATGAGGCGCTTCTCGCGAAAGCGGAAGAGGAAGCCAAGAGGGCTTCTTCGCTTGCCGAGGAAAATGACAGACTCAATATCGAACTGAGGAACGAGAAGGCACGTCTCGAAGAAGAGAATGCCAAACTCAAACAGTCCAAGACGAAGATCCTGAACGATATGAGAGCCGAGCAGAAGAGGATCCTCGAAGAGCGCGAGGCAGAAGTCGCCGAAGAACTCCGTGAACTCAGACGCAGGTCAAAGGCCATGGACAGGGCTGAGCGCGAGAAGGAACTCGACAAGATAAGAAGGAAGCTCAGGGCAGGCATCAGCGATCTTGAGGAAGATGATGATGAGGCAGTGGCTTCGGTCGCTTTGAGCGGCGAACCCGTAAAGGAAGTAGTTAAGGGTGAGTGTTATTATGTGCCTTCACTGGGACAGACCGGTATCGCGGAATCAGATCTTTCTAAGAGCGGCACGGTAAACATCGTCTGCGGCAGCATGAAGATCGCAGTCAAGAAGAGCCAGCTCATGATGCCTACAAAGGCCCAGCGCGATGAGTTCATGAGGACGAAGAACGGCAGGGCCGCATCGAAGGCCAGGGGTGTTCAGAACAAGAATAAGTCCGAAGATATGGGCAAAGTCAGGTTCAGTGCCGCTTCCTCGACGAAGGCGGAGCTCATGCTCATCGGATTGACTACGGCCGAGGCCGAATCAAAGCTCTATAAGTATCTTGAGGACTGTGTTCTTGCAGGCATCAGAGAGGCGAGGATCGTTCACGGAAAAGGCACGGGTGCTCTTAGGGCATGCGTTCAGGATATACTCATAAAAGATGACAGGGTCGAATCGTTCCGGGCTGGAGCTCAGGGCGAAGGAGATGCCGGAGTTACTATAGTAAAGTTCAGATAAACCTGAGGAGGATAATATGGAAGAGGAAATGAATGGTCAGGGAATAAACGTTCAGGAACAGAGCGGTATGGCTGCCGCTGCACCTGTTCAGGCAGAAGTGGCGCAGGCTCCGGCAAAAAAGAGGATCAGGGTCGGATTCATATTCCTTTCAGTCGTTCCGGTTGCGATCCTCATAATGTTACAGACCGTATGCCAGATCCCATTTCTCGGTCTGTCAGTGTATGACCTGATCAAAGACGGTACGGATATAAATGATGCCATGGCCATGACTGACAAAATGATGGAGGTCTTTACCGAGAAATATGCTGCGATCACATACATTCTTTATGCGGTAATCGGCCTTATCATTTTCTCTATCTGGTATTACAAGGGGTTTGTTAAGAAGAATCCGAGAGTAGATCTTAAACAGGTCATCGGAATCAAGTCCATACTGGCTTGTTTCGGTACTGTCGTAGGACTCTATTTCGCGATCAATGCTGGTTTTATCCTTGCCGAAAGGTTTTTCCCTAGCGTAATAGAACAGTATGTCCAGCTCATAGAATCATCGGGCATTACCAACAATTTCCTGATCCAGGTCGTATATGCTATTGCTCTTGGTCCTATCCTTGAAGAACTCTGTCTCAGAGGTGTCACTTTCGGACTACTCGAAAAGTCGGGAATCAAACCGTTCTTCGTCATACTCATCTCGGGTATCCTTTTCGGCGTGATGCATCTGAACCTCGTTCAGGGCATCTATGCGGCGTTCCTCGGATTCATGCTCGGATATATCAGATACAAGTACCGCTCGCTCTATTTCACGGTCTTTACGCACATACTGTTCAATTCCATAGGAACATACGGTGACGAGCTGATTGCTGATATCGGACTGAAGGACAGCGTGAAGCTCATACTCGGCGGACTCGCACTCTTTGTCATCGTTTTCGTCATCGTACTCATAAATGGGGATAAGAAAGCATTTAAGAGCACGGACAACTGAATTTGGGCTTGTGTAATCAGCACGATTATTTGATATAATTAATTTGTTAATCAAATAGAAAGGGAGAGATCATTTTGCTGGACGAAGAAGAACAGTTGTCTCAAGCCCTTGTAAGGATATTTGAGAATGTCGTTTTGACGGAAGAGAAATCTCTTCAGGCAGGATATTTTAATGACCTGTCGATCGCCGAGATGCATACACTTACGGCTATCGGCCCCTATGACGCACGTACAATGACTAAGACCGCTGAAGACCTTGGCATCACCACGGGTACTCTTACGGTTGCGATAGACAGGCTCGTCAAGAAGGGATATGTTCACAGAGAACGTGATAAGAAAGATAAGCGTATCGTGAGGATCAGCCTTACGCATAACGGAAAGCTTGCCTGCAGAATGAACAGCAAGTTCCACCGCGTACTGGCCAAGCACATCCTTGCCGGATACGATGAGAATGACAGAAAGCACATCCTTGATCTTGTTGATGAGGTCGATGAATACGTTGCTCAGCAGTTGAGACGTTATGACAGCAGTGAGAACGTAAGGGCAACCGCAAGACAGGTTGCAAAGGATACTACAAAGGAGAACAAGAAAGATGGCTGATTCAGACAACCTGAGAGAGAATGTCAAAAAAGAAGTTATCAGGATCATGGCCGAGACTTTGGAGATACCTGCCGAAGAAATAACGTCCGATCTTAACTTTAATACCGATCTGCCCTTTGATTCTCTTCAGCTCTATGAATTCGTTATCGATGTTGAAGAGACATACAATATCCGTCTTCCGGACGAACTCCTTGATGAAGTCAAGACCGTCGACCAGATGGTGGATGTCGTAATGAAACTCACGGCAAAATAATCCTGATGAAGAAACTCTTTATCGTTAACAGCAGAGCTGATCAGAAAGCCCTGGCGAGGTTCAGGGCCGCATATGCCAGGTGTTCGGAGGAGAATCCTGACGCCGCTTCGGTAATATATACGGAATTCGCGGGACATGCCGGCGAGGCCGCTTCGAAGGCCGCAACGGAAAAAGACCTGCTCGTAGTCGCGTGCGGAGGCGACGGTACCATACACGAAGTCGCCAATTCCCTTGCAGAGTCAGATACTCCCATGGCTGTTATCCCTTTGGGTACCGGCAATGATTTCACGAGATCGGTCATGGATGAGAACCACAGGAGCAATCCCGATGTTTGTGTCGGCGATCTCTTCCGCGACGGCTATAAGATCAAGGATTCAGATCTCATAAAAGTAACATCCTACGACAGTGACGGCAACAGGATAGATGCGAGTTCGGCATGGTGTCTTAATGTCGCTTCGATAGGTTTAGACACAGAAGTCCAGCTCAGAGCAAAAGGGAAGGTTCTCGCACATCCAACTTCGGGTTTTGTCAGGAGCACTGCATACATCTCGTCGGCTCTGGGATGTATCTTCGGCAACAGGACATTTAATTTCAGGTTCACGACACTCAGAGGCGACGGCAAGCCGAATGAATCGGCAAATACGGAATATACTCTGATCGCCGTCTGCAACGCATCCTTTTACGGAGACGGTTTCTGTCCCGCGCCCAAGGCGAAGATCGACGACGGCCTTATCAATGTCTGCGCCATCGATGCGGTAAAGCTTCCGCGCGCCCTTTATCTCTTGACTAAGTACAAGAATGGCAAGCACGAAGGCTATAAGAATGTCGATACTTTCGTTACTACGAGGATCACCGTTGAAGCAACCGGAACCAAGGATCTTAACGGCAATTACGACGGCGAGGACTTCTCGGGTCATAAAGTGTCATTTGAATGCTATCCGGGAGCTTTAAAGCTGGCTGTTTACGGGTAAGTGTTATATTCCTCGCGTTGCTCGGATATATCCACTCTTCTTGCAACCCTTGCAAGCAAGTTGCTCGATAGAGTGTTATAATTACAAGTTATGAATGAGTTTATAAAAGACAATATCGGGAATTACGGAAGATACGGAGTGAGCGGAAAGGCCCTCGAGGCGGCTGTCAGGGCTGAGGAGGCGCTGGCTGACGTTTACGCGCGTATCGATGACATCGTAACATATAACGAGCTAAAGGTGCTCGATGCTTTCAGGAGTGAGAAGTTTTCGGACACGCATATGGGTTCCACATCTGGCTATGGCTATGACGATGTGGGCAGGGAGAAGATAGAGAATATCTTCGCTAAGGTGTTCGGTGCTCCTAAGGCTTATGTCAGATGGCAGATCAGTTCCGGTACGCAGGCTATATCAGCCATGCTTTACGGCGCGTTGAGGCCCGGCGACATCATGCTCTCAGTTACGGGAAGACCTTATGACACGCTTATGGCGACGATTGGCCTCTCTGCTGACAAGAACGATATGTCCCTTATGTCTTACGGAATAGGCTATGAGGAAGTAAGCCTCAGTGAGGACGGTTCGCCTGATCTGGAAGCCATAAGAGCTGCGATCAAGCCTGAGACAAAGATGGTATTCATCCAGAAATCCAGGGGTTATACGGGCAGAAGAGCCCTCCTTTGCGATGACATAGAGAAGATCGCTTCTCTTGCTCATTCGATAAGAGAAGACATTATCGTAGCCGTTGATAACTGCTACGGCGAATTTACTGAGAAGAGGGAACCGACAGAGGCTGGTGCGGATGTTATCGCGGGTTCACTCATAAAGAATCCCGGCGGCGGGATCGCAAGGACCGGCGGATATATCGCAGGAAGGGAAGACCTGGTCGAGAATGCGGCAAGGCATCTTACCACTCCCGGTCTCGGAAGCGAAGTGGGTCCCACGCTCGGCGCGAATGCCATGATCGCCAGAGGACTTTTCACTGCTCCTGCCTGTGTAGGCGAATGTCTCAAGGGTGCGGTTTTTGCGGCTGAGATACTCAGCGGTGAAGGTTATAAGACGAGTCCTTCTTCCACAGAGGCAAGAGGAGACATCGTTCAGACAATAGAATTCGGAGATCCGGAGAAGATGAAGCAGTTCTGCGGTGCGATACAGTCGTGCTCGCCTGTGGATTCTTTCGTTACACCCGTGCCGTGGGATATGCCGGGTTATGAGGATCAGGTAATAATGGCAGCAGGCGCCTTCGTTCAGGGCGCAACTACGGAACTCTCATGTGACGGCCCGATCAAGCCGCCATATATTGCTTACATGCAGGGAAGCCTCGCCAAAGAGCAGGCTAAGCTCGCCTGTATGCTCGCGATCGGGAGGTAAGGGATAGTAATGGCAGACGGAAAACAGTGGTATAACAGCCCGGAAGGGCAGAACGATAAGAAACAGGGCGGAAAGCTCTTCGGCGGAAAGAAGCAAGGAAAACCATCTTCTCCGCAGCAGAAGATGGCTTCAGGGAAGACGGGCGCTATTCCTGCAGGAAAGCAGGGCGTCAAGCCGTCTGTTGCTTCCGGTATGAAGTCTTCGGGAAGACCCGTGCAGAATGCCTCAGGCAGACCTGTCAGCGGCAATTCCAGCAAGGCAGTCCAGAAAACTTCCGGCAGACCCTTGCAGAGCACTGGAAAGACCGCGGGTTCTGCGGGCAGACAGCCTGTAAAGCAGGGCAGGGGCGCACAGCCCGTAAAGGGAAGCGCAAAGCGTCAGGTCAACGGAAAACCTGCATCAGGGAACGGACAGCAGATGCCGTATGGTGTTCCTTATAAGGACCAGAACGGCAAAGACATCAATCTTGGGATCCGGGAAAAGAGCATTATCCCTCAGATGGATAAGTCCGGTGTTTCTTCGGATGTAAAGCAGCAGAACATTGGCACCAAGGCATCCGCAAAACAGCAGGGCCGTGACGCAAAGGCATCTTTCAATCAGCGTGCTGAGGACCTGAAGTATGCCAAGGCCAAGTCAAGAGCCGAGAAGCAGGAACGCGACAAGGTCCTTGAGAAACAAAAGCGTATTGAACAGGCTAAGATCAAAGAGCAGCAGAAGATCGAGAAGAACGAGCATAAGCGCAAGAATCCCTCGCAGAAGAGTGCTGAGGGACGTGCTGTAAGGAATGGCTTCCTGGGAGCAGTGGTCGTTGCAGCGGCTCTTTTCGTTCTCGTATTCGTAATACACCACTTGTATGACTTCCTTGCTGAGAAGCCAAACTTCTCATTCGTTACGACGGGTGCGGTCGAGCATACTATCGGTGCGAGGGCTCTTATTGTAAGAGACGAGGATGTTATCACCAGCACTAACGCAGGTGAACTCGTAACACAGATTACGGAGGGTTCCAGAGTCGCCAAAGGACAGGAACTCGCTATTGTTGTTCCCGAGGAGATGAAATCCGTCGTTCAGGACTTGAGAAACGTCCAGTCACAGATTTCCGACGTACAGCAGGAACTGATAATGCAGGGCGGTGTTGCTGAAGCTGACACCATTTACAGGAACTATAACAAGAATCTTTCCGCGATCCTCGATTCGGTAAGATTTGATGCGATGAGCGGAAATCTCACGAATATGTCTTCCTACGGATCTTCGGTAAACGTTATCCTGGATGAACGTGAGGACGAGATGAGCAGGATCGATTTCGAGGACGACAGGATTTCTGTTTTGAGAACTGACGAGAAGGTTTACGAGGCACAGGTCGAAAAGTATGCATCTGTTATCTCGGCGCACAGGCCCGGTATCGTATCGTTCAGACTCGACGGAAAGGAGCAGCTCCTTGACTACAATATGTTCCTTGCTATGCCCGCATCTGAGATAAAATCATATATAAACAATTCCGTCGGTGCGATCTCTTCAGACCTTAGCGTCGAAGCCGATACCGCGGTAGTTAGGATCGCTCAGAACGAGAGCCAGTATCTTACGGTTTATCTGTCGGCCAACGATGCTGCCGTATCGGATTTTGCCATTGGCACGCTTCATGACATTAACGTCCGTACCGAAGGTCTCTCGATCGACAACTGCAAGGTCGTACGCTGCGAGAGCGATGCGTCCGGCATGCTCATTACTTTCGAGACTTCAAGATACGTTGAAGACCTTCTGGATCTCAGGACCGTTGATATCGAGATCGTCATCACGGAGACAGACGGTATGAGAGTATCCGTACCGAGCCTTGTCAATGCCGACTATGTACAGAGGGGAAGCACTGCTTTCTGCGTTTACTTCTATCCTGATGAACTTGTCAGCGAAGATACATTTGCAGAAGGTTCGATGTTTAACGTTACGATAATGCCCAAGACTCAGAATGACAACGGTGAAGCGCTGTATGAGGATCCAGAGGACATTCCGCCGAATTCCTCTGTCGGAGGGTGCTCGGTAATACACACTGAATCTTTCGAAAACGGCGGCCTGCTGGTTGCATTCGCGACGCCGAACGATTATTCCAACCTCAAGAAGCTCGACAGGATATATTCCAAGGGTTACACGGCTAACTTTGTCGACACGGCGACGGGACTCGGAAAGTCTTCCAAGAAGATTATGGTATCTGATTATTCGGGAATCGCTTCCGTATATACGAACAACCAGGGATTCGTTGAAGAGGTGCGCGTAATCCTGCTCGATAATGACAGAGAGTTCGCGATCATTGACCAGGTCGGAAACGCATCAGTACCGAATCTCGATACTGTCATCATTACTAACCCCAAGACTGTAAAGCCGGGAGATAAGGTTGACTGATATGAAATATGATTACAATGAAGATCTGATTAAGATGATCTCCGATAATATCCTGAAGGTAAGAGAATCGATCGATGAAGCAACGGCTGAATCCGGCAGGGAAAAGGGAAGTGTTACGCTCATAGGCGTCACAAAAGTATTCCCCGTGGAATATGCCGAGGCGGCTGCCATGAGCGGACTTAAGGATCTCGGTGAGAACCGTGTCCAGGAACTCGTTCCGAAAGTCGAGCGTTTTTCCGCATTGGATATAGATGTCAACTGGCATCTTATAGGTACATTACAAAAGAATAAGGTTAAATATATCATCGGAAAGACAAGCCTTATCCACTCTGTAAACAGCATAGAGCTTGCCGAGGAGATATCTAAGAGATCGGTTAGTAACAATGTTACAACTTCTATTCTGTTACAGGCAAATGTTTCCGGTGAAGAGAGCAAGCACGGCTTTGCTCCGCATGAATTGAAGCCTGCTATAGATAAGATCATGGCTCTTCCTTCCATCAGCATAAGAGGCCTCATGACAATGGCTCCGATTGAGACATATGAAGGTCAGGCGAGAGAAGTCTTTGCAAAAACAAGAGTAATATTCGAAGAGCTTAAGTCATATACCGGACTTGAAGGCTGGGATGTCTTGTCCATGGGTATGAGCCAGGATTACAAGAGCGCTATCTGCGAGGGTTCAACGCATATCAGGATCGGCACAGCAATATTCGGTGACAGATCTCAATATAAGCCGTTGTAACATTGTTCGATCAGAAAACGTTCATTTTTGTTACATCGTTGTAATATAACCCTTTTAAAATTACCGTCTTATGTCATATTGCCCAAATTTATTGAAGTAAAAGTCAAAGTTCGTTAATATCCGATTATGTTATATGAATGTCCTTGGTCGGGCGAATAATTAAGGAGGAAAACAAATGGGCAATTTTAGTTTTAAGGGTTTTATCGACAGCATGTTTACACCTGTAGGCGGCGGACAGCAGACAGACGAGCAGGAATTCTACGGTGAAGATATGGGATATAACCTTGACGAAGAAGAATCTTTTATGCAGGAGCCTATCACTGAGGAAGTTTATGATGAAGAGCCCCGCACTTTCGTTCAGGAACCCGCTGTTACTACACCTGTAATGCAGCATAACGCAACAGTTATCATGCTTACACCTTTCGATATCAGAACAAGCCAGATCGTTTGCGATCACATCCGTGAAGGCCATATCGTAATCTGCAACCTCACAAACACAGAAAAGAACCAGCGTGTAGTTGACTACATCAGCGGCGGTGTTTATGCATTAGGCGGCAGAGTAGAGCCCACACCTGTTAAGACAACTTTCGTTTGCACACCCAAGTCTGTAAATCTCGTTGTTGAGAACCAGGATGCAGAAGCTATGGGTACAAAGGTTTCCGCTCTCTGATATAAATCAAATTTCGAAATTATTGACTGCCTCAAGTGTTCTTCACCTGAGGCAGTTTTTGTTGTAAGGATAGTGACATTCCCGAAAACAGCGTTCTTCTTGAATTAAATATCTTTGTTAATATATAATAAGCTGAAAATTGTTTTTAATCCGTCCTAAGAGGAGGCTTTACAGATGACAACAGAAGATCGCGAGTTTTTATTCGATCATGCTCAGCAGCTGTCTGAGATACTTAATGAAGAATGTGTCGAGCTCTTGGGTATGCTCGAGAAGATAGAAGACAGAGTTGCTATCTCACGTCGCATCAATAAGCTTGAAGATGACGGCGATCATGTATTCCACGAATTTGCGGACAGATTACATGCCGTTGAACCTGATCCCGAGAAGAGGATAACCGTCTTCCAGATGGCAAGACATATCGAAGAGTGTGTTGATATGCTCGACGAGCTTTCCATGACGATCGTGCGTTACAACACTAGGACGGTAAATCCGGGTATCAAGGCAAGCGTTAATGCCATTGCCGGCTGTGTAAAGAAGGAAATGCATCTTCTGAACCTCATGCGCACATATGAACCTGAGAATAAGGAACTTTTCATCAGGGCGATCAATGAGTTCGATGCTTTCAAGGTCGATTTCTACAAGATGTATGACATGCTCATCTTTGGCCTCTTCTCACAGGCTCACGATACAGTTGATATCATCAGATGCAAGGCCATCTATGACGCGGTTAAGGATATCTTCAAGGCATTTGAAGTCAGTGCCGATGACTGCTACAAGTATATTATGGCCAGAAACAACGATTCCGATTTTTTTAAGGCTGACGAGTAATACTTTTAATTTTTTTCCGAACCGTTCCCGAATGAGTACCAAGATCTCTTTACCGGACGGATTTCATGTAGTCTGGTCCGACGAATTTAACAACAGTTCCATCAACGATGCAATATGGAGTGCGGAAACACGCGCCCCCGGCTGGATCAGCGGCGAACGTCAGGAATACTGCGGTGATCAGTGTCTTGATATCAAGGACAGCTGTCTTTGCATCAGGCCCAAGATCACTACAAACAATTCCGGCGAACTCAGATATCTTTCCGGAAGAGTCAGCACATACGGCAAGCGTGATTACACCTACGGCAAGATCGTAGCCAGGATCAAGGTTCCGAAGGCAAAAGGTCTTTTGAGCTATATACGTCTTATGCCGACGGAAGCCTACGATGAGGCCTCATCAGATTACAGGGAATTTCCTCTGCACGGACAGATAGACATAGTCGAGATCGCGGGCGGAAGGACTGATGAAGCTGTTTCACGTGTTGCTTTCGGATATCCGTACACAGAACGTTCCGGAAACTTCAGAAGGCTCAATACAGATTTTTCTTCCGAGTTCCATATCTTTTCATGCGAATGGGATCAGGACGAGATCATCTTCTCCTGCGACGGTAAAGAATATTACAGAACGTCTTACTGGTTTGCCAGGACAGGTGAGACCGAAGAGCCTTATCCCGCGCCCTTCGACAAGCCTTTCCATGTGGTCATCGGAGTTTCCGTCAGCGATGACAAAAAGGGAAAAGGAAACGACGGCCAGGCGGAACTAAAGGATAATGATTCAGAGCTTCTGGTGGATTATGTCAGATACTATCAGAAGGCTGTTTATGACAGGGATGTCGTAAGACCCGCACGCATACTTTCTCTCGATACCGGAGATGCAGATCCTTCAAAGCCGAAGCGGGTCGGTGATTACAATTCTTTCTATGTTGCCGAAGGTGATCTTAATACCAATGTCAGTTTCATGGAAGACGAGCTCATTATCACGCCGTCGTTCATTTCGGGCGTATCGGGTGAGACGAGGCTCCTGCAGAACGGATTCTGTTTTAAGCAGGGTGTCTCCTATGAGTTCTCTTTCGACGGAAGAGCAGATGAGGAACGCAACATAAAATGTCTTTTCGTTTCTGACGATGAGGAGCAGAAGCCCGTTACGGAAGCATATTCGATAAGACTCGACCGCAACTGGCAAAAGCACAGGATGCTCTTTGAGCCTTCCGAGGATTTTGACAGCGCTTCCGTCATTTTCGCCATCAGTGCCATTTCAAAAGCGTCGATACATATCCGCAATATCTCGCTCAAGAAAAGAGAGGGAAATGACAACAGGCGTAAGATAATCGCCGTATGCGGAGTGTGGGACGATTCTGACAATTTCAGCCTTTTCCTCAGCGCTCTCCAGACACCTGAAGTGACGAAGGATTATGTTATCGCAAGCTTTACTTTCAACGTTAATAATCCCGACACCACGCAGGCCGAACTCGAGAAAGAGTTTGCGGATCTGTTATCGAGGATGGAACTTGCTTCGATCATTGTTTTCGGTGAGATGATCAAGACGAGAGAGGTCATTGAGCGCCTTGCCGATATAGGCCACAGGATGGATGTTCCTGTCATCACTTTCCAGTATCCTCTGAACGGATGCGTAAATGCTGATTTCGATTACGGCACGGGATTTGAGTCCGTCGTGGAACATGTTGTCACGGAGCACGGTGCGAAGAAACTCGATATGTTTGCCGGTTTTAAGGATAATCCTTTCTCTGAAGAGAGGATCGCGATATTTAAGAAGGTTCTCGAAAAGCACGGCATCGATCCTGATTCCGCGAAGATCTTCTACAGTGACTTCTGGCAGGCGCGCGCCCTTACGGTAATGGATGAAGTTCTTGAGAACGGATATGAGCTTCCCGATGCCATAATATGCGCGAACGATTCGATGGCTATAGGTGTATGTGATTCGCTCCGCAAAAGGCAGATCAGGATACCGGAAGACGTAATAGTTACTGGCTTTGACGGTATATGGCAGGGCAGATATAACGATCCGGTACTGACCACATGCGAACTTGAATACGAAAAGATCCCGGAGCAGATCCTTTTGAGGATACGCGATTGGGAAAAGATGAAGAGCATTAAAGATGATTCCTTCCTTATCCCTTACAGGTCAAGATTTATGCAGTCATGCGGATGCAAGAAACTCTCTGATTTCCCTTGGTCGGAAATCGTTGACGAACTTGCGGAAGAGAATCAGGATGCATTCAGGCATATGCTCGAAATGGGACGCTTCGTCTCCCGCATGACGGCTACCGACAATCTCGACGAAGCTGCGGACAACTTAAGAAATTCACTATGGGTGTGGAAGAGCCAGTATTATTTTGTCGGCGTATTGGAAGAGGATAACTGCTGCCACAGCGTTTTCCACGGCAGATCCAACAAGTACACGAATGCGCAGAAATTCTACCGGATGAAATATCCCATACCTGATTACGATCTGATCCTTGCTCCCGACAGCAACATCAATGTGCTTCTCTTCAGGCAGATAAGATCGAGCACGGAAACATTCGGTTATGTCGTCAACGGTTATGATGTCATCACCTTAAGGTCCGAGCAGCGTTTCGAAGAGTTCAGTCACTTTGTAAATGCTGCGGTTAATGCCGTAAACAATAACAGAAAACTCATATCAACGAACAAGACGAACGAACTTCTCTCAGAGCAGGATTTCCTCACGGGGCTTTATAACAGAAGAGGTTTCTTCGCCGTTATCAACAAGCTCCTTAATACGCCCGCAAATGCAGGCAGGATACTTTCTTTGTTCTCCATAGACATGGATAAGCTCAAGACCATAAACGATACGTACGGACACGAGAACGGGGATGTTGCGATACAGACGCTCGCGAGGGCGATAATGAAGTATGTTAAGGACAACGGAGTGGCTGCCAGATACGGCGGAGACGAGTTTGCTTTCGCGATAGTCAGCGACAGGAAACATGAAGAAGAAGTCAGGGATATCCGCAATGAGATCGAGCAGAACGCAGATGCGGATCCGGCCATGACCGACAAACCCTTTGAAGTCGGGGCGAGCCTCGGCATCTCGGAGCGTGTGATAGACAGGAATATCGACATCGAAGACATGATCCTGGAAGCTGATTCCAGGATGTATGCCGACAAGATGGCAAGGAAGAGACTGCACGGGATCTGATCTGCTGACTGCGTCAGATATAAGATCTGTTCTGTGATAAAATATCGTCAGATTATTTTAAGGAGTGGCGGAGTATGAAGCGAAGGATCAATATCGGATTTGTCATTGATGACATTGATAACTATTTCTCCAACCAGGCTGCCATCGGTGCCGAGCAGGCAGCAAAAGTACTGGGTGCGAACCTTTTCGTTTTCCCCGGCCACTACATCGGAAAGACAGACAGCAAGTATGCCGATAAGAGATATGAATACCAGTACAACACGGTGTTCAGTCTTCCAACGGAGCGCAATGTCGACATCATATACATCCTTCAGGGCATGATCTGTTCGAGAGCCGACATCGATACGCAGAAGCGCTTTTTGCAGGCTATGCCGAATGTCCCCATCGTATGCCTCTTCTCGGATTTTGAAGGTTATCATTCGGTAACTTTCGATAACGCATCGGGACTTCGCAGTCTTCTCGTTCATCTGATCAATAAGCATAAGGCTTCGGATATAGGTTTTGTATCCGGCCCTGTTACAAATCGCGACGCCAGGGAAAGACTCGACATTTACAGGAGCGTTCTCAAAGAGAACAACATTCCTTTTGATGCACACAAAGTCGTATACGGTGATTTCTCGATGGCGAGCGAGGATGCGGTAAACGAACTCCTCGATCAGAACGATCATCTGGATGCCATTGTTTTCGCAAACGACTCGATGGCCGTCGGTGGTTATAACGCACTCGCGAAGAGAGGTCTGGTTCCCGGCAAGGATATCCTTATCGCGGGATTCGACGACGACGTTTTCTCTATCTCTTTAGAGCCGCCTCTTACGACGGTCGAAGCAAGTTCGGCCTCGCTCGCATATAAGGCTGTGCTCAATGCCGAGAACTATATCAACGGTTCCGTGTTAAAGGACATGACGGTCGAGACGCACCTCGTGCAGAGGAGTTCCTGCGGATGCGATGATTTCGATATCGGCGTAATGTACGAGAGAATGAATATCGCTGACTGCGAGAATGACAGCACGGATTTTATCGCAGGAGTAAAGGATTATCTGTTTAATGATTTTGTCGAGACCGAAGCAGTAAATGAAGCTCTCGAGGATTTTCTGAGGTCATATATCGAATTCCTGAAGGCTGACGAAAAGCAGGCCGTGATAGAGGAGATGGACGGGAAATTCGCAAAGCTCTTGAGAACTGATCTTTTCGTGCTCTCGACGAGAGAAAAGTGCTTTAATACCATCCAGGCAATGCAGAGCAAGGCACTCGAGGCATTCGGCAACGATCATGACCGTGTGCTTGTAAACGAGGTGTTTGCAAGATACTTCAGACGAATGACATTCTCGGGTACCCTTCCTGTCAATTCGGCAAGGAGAAGGAGCGAGAGAATGCGCGGAATGGTAAACCGCCAGATGGGTGAGGTCTTCCTGAATGAGAACGGATTCAACATTCCGTATGAGCATCTCCTCGGAGGATTCAGCGGACTCGGATTTACGAGGTCGTTCCTATATCTTTTCCAGGGTAATATCAAGAACCACGGTATGTTCAACTGGACTCCGCCGACATCCATCCTGTTAAAGGCCATAAGTGACGGCGGAGAATTGAAGACGCTGACCGATGAACAGCAGCTCCTGCGTACGGAGAGCATCTTCGAAAATGAATTCATTACCGGAGATAAGCGCCGCACCATGATAGTTTCTCCGCTCTTCGTGGGCGAGGATGTATACGGACTGCTCGTAAACGAGCTTCAGATTTCTGATTCTTTCAGTGTGTCTTCTGTATCTTCACAGCTGTCTGTCACGCTCAGATCTCTCTTCATGATGGAAGAACAGAATAAGGTCAAGCAGGCTCTGCAGAATTCACTTGAGAGATTTATCAGGGATAATACGATGCTCGAGGAGATCGCCCAGAAGGACGAGCTTACCGGACTTTATAACAGAAGAGGCTTTATCTCCAATTCCGAGAAGGCTCTGGGAGATCCTGCCAACCAGGGCAAGATCGCGATCATATGCTATGCGGACATGGATAACCTCAAGATGGTAAACGACGAGTTCGGACATGATGACGGGGATTTTGCGTTAAGGACTATCGCTCAGGTCCTGCAGGAATCGTTCAGAGATTCCGACATCATCGGAAGGTTCGGCGGCGATGAGTTTATCGCTCTTGCCATTACCGGTGCCGATTGTGATACCGTAGCCATGAAGAGCAGGATAGAGAAGGTCACCAAGCGTTATAACAAGTTTGCGAACAAGCCCTACCCGATCGAGATGAGTACAGGCATATACAAGTTCAGAGTAACAGGCAATGTCGATATCTACGATGTCATCAATAATGCAGACGGACTTCTCTATCAGGAGAAGATAAGAAAGAAGACTGGCAGAGACATACGTTGAGCTCCTGACGGATAATGCGGAAAGGTCCTGAACTGAAGTGAGACTGATCAAACAGCACAAGACTTCATCGCTGTTTTTGGCTTTCTTGCTCCTTGCGGGAATCTGTAATCTCCTGACCAGATCAGAGAATATGCTGCTGAGCAGCCTGATGTTCTGTCTGAATGCTTCGATACTGATAGCGCTGGTTGTCTTCTGGATGCAGACGGTAATGACGAGGATCCTTCCGTCCAGAGCAAGGAATTACATTATCACAGCCGGTTTTTCGATGATCCTGTATCTGCTCTTAAGGATATTTAAGTACAGGGTGATTGTGAATTCGGTGGTGATGAACAGGTTTGCGGGCTACGCTTATTATGTCCCGTTGCTTTTGCTGCCCACTTTGTTATTGGCAACATCCGTTGCTCTTGCTTACGGTGATTCCGTGACAGGAAGAAGGATGGAATGGGTGATCTTCATCTCGGCCGGATTAGTCACTGTTATCCCGCTTACAAATGATATTCATCTTCTTGTCTACAGTCCTACAGTGGAGCTTTCAGCGTTTAATCTGGAATCGGGATCGTATGTCTGGGGACCTTTCATGTATTTGATCTGCGGATGGATGTTCCTTGAGCTCCTGATCGGACTTATGATCCTCTTCAGGGCGATGAGAAAAAAAGAAGGCTGGCTTGTCGCAGCGATAGCCGCTTCGCTCTTTGCCTGGCTTGCCACCACTTTGCTCTATTCTTTCGTGATCAACCGTCTGAGTCTTCCAAGGATGTTCAATTCAGCAGAGATCGACTGTTTCTTCATGCTCCTCATCTTTGAGTGCTGTATCAGAAGCCGTCTCATACCTCACAACGAAAAGCACGACGGCTTTTTCAGGAATCTGAAAGTACCTGTTCTCATAACCGACATGGATATGCATGTTGTTCATGAAAGCTCTGCTCCGATAAATGCCTCCAAGGATATCCTTATGTCGACCGGGACCGTTCCTGTCTATCTTGATGAGGACACAAGGCTTTCGCGCATGAAGATACGTGCCGGATATGCTTTCTGGACAGAGAATGAGCATGAGCTCCGTGAGGAGCGTAAACGTCTTGATGCAGCCAATGCGCTTATCAGCGAGGAGAACGATCTTATCGCAGTCGAGAATAAACTCAAAGAGCAGAAGGCCAGGCTCGATGCCCAGAACCAGGTTTACGGCAGAGTCGCCGCGGCAATATGGCCTAAGCAGAAGAGGATCGATGTGCTTCTCGATAACACTGATCCCGGATCTCCTGATTTTGATAAGGCACTCGGCACAGTATGTGTGTTTAATGCATATTCAAAGAGAAAGACAAATCTTCTCCTCCTTTCGGAAAATACACTCCCGAAGAGCAACCGCGAGCTCTTTCTTGCTCTTTCCGAATCTGCAAGATTCCTTAAGTGCTGCGGTATAGATGCGGCTGCCATCGGAGACGAGTATTCGGAGATGTCTCTGTCAGACATAAACGATCTTTACGATACTTTTGAGACAGTATTGGAGACTTATCTTTCCGTATTAAGGAGAATGACTGTTTCACTTATGAAGGACGGCATACGTATCGCGATGGAAGCCTCTGAGGAAAAAAAACTTCCGCAAACTGTTCTTCCGGTAATCTTCAAGGAAAGCGACGGGCTGCTGTTCTTTACGATCAGAGCGGGGCAGAAGGGAGGCACTACATGATGGATGCACTCTGTACGATAACGGATTCCTGGATGTGGTACCTGATGTGCTCGGTATCACTGATCCAGCTGGTCGGAGCGATCACGATCCTTTTCCGTACTGTTTTTGATACCCATAAGATCAGACCTCTCATTTTTGCAGGAGCGAATGTCCTGCTCTCATTCCTTGTGTTCTTTGTGTTTATGGATTGCTCGAGAGTAGTGAGCGGCAGCAGAGAACACTGTTTTATGCCGTTCCAGCTCATGATGTCCGAACTTCCGTCTGTCTTTTGGGCAGGTGTTGAAGTGCTCTCCGGAATCCTCCTGCTCATCTGCAGCCGTGACAATATGAAGTACAGGACTACGAACCTGACATCAGATACCGTTATCGAGACTGTAAACCTCCTTCCGGAAGGTATTGCCGTAAGCAGCCCTGAAGGTACGGTGCGGCTGTCCAATCTCAGGATGAATAAACTCAGCAAGAAGCTGACGGGGGAGATCCTTTTCGATGCAAATCTGTTCTGGTCTCATATTGAAGAAGCGGGCAAAGAGCAGGGCGGCAAATATCTTATCCGTACTCACGATAAGGAAGTATGGTTCTTCGGCAAGGACAGTTTTGAGATCGGAGGAACTCAATACGAGCAGATCACGGCAACAGATGTTACCGAGCGATACAGGATCATTGACGAACTTGAAGCCAAGAACGAACGTCTGCAGGACATCCAGCGCCGTATGAAGGCGGTTACCGAACTCTCGGGAGATATGTTTGTTGCCCAGGAGGAAGCTGACGCCAGGGCGGCTCTTCACAATCAGCTCGGTCAGGTTCTCCTCATGGGACGTCATTACATTAATCACAAGGATACGACAGATCCGAAGGTGGTCTATATGGCCACGAGGCAGATGAACATGTTCCTTCTCGGTGAAGCAGAGGAGCCATATCTTGGTGAAGATGATGCCCTTACAATGGCTGTCTCCATGGCAAACAGCATCGGTGTCCGTGTTGATATGACAGGAAACACTCCCAAGGAGCCTGAGATCCGTAAGATTCTTGCACGTGCGGTCACTGAGTGTGCGGCCAATACTGTTAAGCATGCGGAAGGCGATAAGCTCCAGGTGGATCTCAGTGCTGATGAAAAGAAAACTGTCATTACGGTTACCAATAACGGAAAACCGCCCAAGGGAGCAATTACCGAAAGCGGAGGACTTCTCTCACTGAGAAGAAATGTCGAGGAAGCGGGCGGCAGGATGACAGTAGAATTCTTTCCCAGGTTCCTGCTTACTATCGAAATGGATAACTTGACAGACAGTACAGAAGAAAGTTGATCTGCCATCCCGAAAATCATTTTTCCGATCAAAAATGGTACGAATAGGTGATTTCCAAATAATCAAATTTTCTATACGATATACGCGTGGTATCAGATAAGCTGTGGGGACTTGTCTGATCATCAATACTGAAAAGAAAGGCGGATCTGTATGTCTGACAGTACTTCCAAGACACGAGTCGTTGTTGTAGACGATCAGAACATTTCCCGCGGTTTCTTCGAGATGTATGTGCGTGCCGCATCGGATTATGTGCTTGTAGCCGGTCTCAGGACTGCACAGGAAGCAATAGATTTTGTTGAAGGCAGGAGCATCGATCTGCTGATAATGGACGTCATGATGCAGGACGGCATCGACGGACTTACCGCAGCAACAAAGATCAAGCAGGAGCATCCTGATATCAAAGTGATCCTTACGACATCCACATCGGAAACCAGCTGGGAAGAGAAGGCAAAACAGGCCGGTATCGAGAGCTTCTGGTACAAGGAATATGATGAGCACGGACTTCTGGAGATCATGGAAAGGACCATGAAAGGCGAGTCTGTCTATCCTCTGGACCAGCCGAAGGTGCCTTTCGGGAAAATCACCAGGGCTGATCTCACAGAACGTGAACTTGAGATCTTAAGAGAACTCACGGCAAGCATGACAAATGAGGAGATCGCCGAGAAACTCCAGATATCAGTCAATACCGTTAAGAGACATATCCAGAACATCATGGAGAAGACTGGTTTCGAGAGCAGGCTCGATCTTGCGACAAACGCGAAATTGTTAGGACTTGTCGTCAGCGACAAGGACCGGATGAAAGACGGAACGGAATGATCCAGGGAAGAATTGTTGATGATCTTATCTTTGACAATGTCTTATAAGTGAACATTTCACTTATGAGACACCCCGTTTGTTTTCAGAGCATGGAATTTTCTTATGGCAAAGTGATAAGAAAAATAAGCTATTACACCGGAGCCGATGCCCAAAAGGATCCCTCCGATAACATCCGTCGGGTAGTGAACTCCGACATATAGTCTTGAGAATGCGATGATGACGGCATATAAGATGACGGGGATGATCGCAAGCTTATATGCCGTTGATGTTTTGGAACGTGAGATGCTGCCGTTCTCTCCGATCACGGGAAGACCTAACAGCGCAATGAGAAAAAGGGCTATGGCTACAGAGAAAGCCGCACCGGAATGACCGGAAGGGAAAGAAAAGTCCTTCTGTTTTCCTACCAGGCATACAAGGCCGTCTATGACCTCATAAGGTCTTGTCCTCGCGACTGCGTTCTTGATCACGAGATTCGTAAGGAGAGTTTCGATAATGATGCTGACTGCGGTAATGATACCGAATCTTCTTGTTTTCGGGATGAGGACAATTGCAACTACAAAGATTATCAGTGCAAGTCCGTAATCTCCCGTATGTGTTATAAAAGTCAGGAAGGGAGTAAGCACATCAGACCTGATGTGTTCCTGGATATAGAGTAAGAAGTCGGCTTCCCAGCCCATCGTTAAACCTCGCGAAAATTAGTACTACAGAACATATTGTAATACTTATTCTGTTACAAACCCGTGCCAATCAGATTTATTCTTCTGGCGGCATCGGCAGTGTTGCACCGCCGAACGGCATGCAGATGACAGAGCAGTCTTCGCCGTATCTTGCGTAAGCCTCGTCGAATGCTTCCTGTGCAGAGTGCATCGGTTCCAGGAATATCGATCTTACAAAGTCGTCGTCCATCTCGGAGATAAGAACGATCTTTGCATGCTTTAATACCATTGCGATAGCTGCAGCCTTGTGGCCGCCTAACTGGAAGTCTTTTCCGACTCTCTCGATAAGTTCATCCGGGGTGTTTGCAGTAGTGAGCCATTCTTCGAATTTTGCGCTTCCGAGACCTTCATTGCAGGCTCCGATAACGATTATCGTGCCGCCGTCTGCCACGGCATATTTTGAATTGTCCAAAGCCTTCTGTGTCTGATAAAGGTTGGCGTCCTTGGGCGCGCCTCCCTGTGAGACTATAACGATGTCAGCCCTTCTCTTTAAGGGCTTTCTGTACATCTTATCAAGATACTTGCAGCCTTCCCTGTGAGCCTTTGTAACGTCGCCTGCAACGCAGTAGACGATATGCTTGTGCTCGTCGAGGATGGGGTTGACGATGAAGCTTAAATGGCAGAATGTCTCCGATTCTTCGATGTCTGCTCTGATCGGGTTTCCGTTGAGGTTGCCCGCACATGCCTTTTCGTCTACCATCATGCGGTGGTTGGCCTGGATCGCGGAAGGCGTGGAGACGCCGGGCATCAGGGCCTTTGCGCCGCCTGAATATCCTGCGAAATAGTGGAATTCGATATTGCCAACGCCGATCCTGAAATCAGCTTCTGCAACGCTTCTTGTGATATCAACGGGCGTTCCTCTTGATGTGTCGCCCATGTGGATGCAGTCTGAAGGATCAGAGTCGATGCATCTTACTTCGCTGTAAACGCGCTCACCGACAAGCTTTTTCTTTTCCTCTTCGGTGTGGGGTCTGTGTGATCCGAGCGCGAAAACAACATAGATATCTTCCTTTTTGCATCCTGCAAGATAGAGCTCGTCGAGGATGGAGGGGATTACGTCAAAGCTCGGAATAGGCCTTGAGATGTCGCTCGTTATGATGCAGATCTTCTGGCCAGGCTTTACAAGATCCTTGAGCCTAGGTGAACCGATCGGGTTTTCGAGTGCATAGACGACGGCATCAGGACCGCGCCTTTCGTGTTCTATGTCGTTTGCTACAAGTACCTGATCGAGATTCCTGTCAGGTATGTCCACAATCTGTACGCTTTTGCCGTAGCCAAATTCAACCTTCATAAAGAGCTCCTTAAACATATTTATATTATTTTACAATGTCGGAAATCTATCTCAATAACGAAGGGGCACAAAATCGAAAATCGTTAATTTATTGTATTTGTTGAATTACATGTACTTGTGCAGTTTGCATTTTTTGGCGTTGAAAAAAGGGCGTTTTGCCCCAGTCTGAACAAGTTTTTTTGACATTCCCTATGCTATGATTTTACAAGATAAGCGTTGATCCGGATATGCAGCAACATTCCGGGTCAGTGTTTGTTGTACTTTAGCGGAGGTGGAATATATGCTAAGTAACTTTGAGGAAGCGAAGAACTTCATTCAGGAAAACGACATCAAGATGATCGATTTCAGAATGATCGACTTGAACGGCAGATGGCATCATCTGACGATCCCGGCAGACAGGTTCTCAGAATCTACAATGACAGCCGGAATAGGATTTGACGGCAGCAACTATGGTTTTGCACCGGTCGAGAAGAGCGATATGGTATTTATCCCTGATCTCTCGAGCGCAGCTATCGACGATTTCTGCGAGATCAAGACTCTTTCCATGATCGGCGATGTCAGGATCATCGGCAAAGATGCCAATATCCCTTTCAATCAGGAACCGAGAAACGTCAGCAAGCGTGCTGAGGAATACATGAAGGAATTAGGCGTTGCCGACACATTTCTTCTAGGACCTGAGTTTGAGTTCTATGTTTTCGACGAAGTCACATATGCAAATAAGCCCAACAGTTCCGGATTTACACTTGACGGTGCCGAAGCATTCTGGAATACGGGCGAATACGGCAGTCTTGGTTTCCAGACACCGCATCAGGGCGGCTATCATGCAGCTCCCCCGCAGGATATCGCTTATGACTACAGATCCCGCGTATCCATGCTCATGGAGAACCAGGGCATCAAGGTCAAGTATCACCATCACGAAGTAGGCTCTGCGCAAATGGAGATCGAAGTCGAGTTCGCTCCAATGACTGAGATGGCTGACAAGACAATGCTCACAAAGTATATCATCAGGAACGAGGCAGTTAAGGAAGGCAAGACAGCCACATTCATGCCTAAGCCGATCTACGGGGAGGCAGGTTCCGGAATGCATGTCCATATGCTGATGTTCAAGGACGGCAAGCCGGTCTTCTATGATGAGAACGGGTATTCTGGCCTTTCACAGACCGCGCTCTACTTCATCGGAGGCGTCTTAAGACACGTTTCGGCTATCTGCGCATTCTCGAACCCTTCGACGAATTCTTACAAGAGACTTCTTCCTGGCTTCGAAGCGCCCGTAACCATCGGTTATGCGACCGCCAACAGAAGTGCCGTCATCCGTATCCCTGCGTATGCCAAGACACCTGACAAGAAGAGATTCGAGCTCAGGAATCCTGATGCCACCTGCAATCCTTACTATTGCTATGCAGCCATCCTCATGGCGGGTCTGGATGGCATCAAGAATAAGATCGATCCCGAAGCGGAAGGCTACGGTCCTTATGATTTCAACCTCTTTAATCTTTCTGATGAAGACAAGAAAAAGATCAAGGGTCTGCCTAAGTCTTTGGGTTCAGCTTTGAAGGCTCTCGAAAAGGATCACGACTTCCTCACAGCAGGCGGCGTTTTCCCGATCGAGCTCATAAACATCTGGATCGCAAACAGAAGGAAAGATCTCGGACGTCACATATCGATGCCTACTCCCATGGAGTATGAGATGTATTATGATCTCTGATATAATCTCAAAGCAAATCAAAATCTTAGGAGATAAAATATGTCGCAGCTACTCAGGATCAAATGTCCTTCATGCGGAAATGTCGTAGATGTTGCCGGTAACGGTACATGTGCTAATTGCGGCAATCCGCTTGTCCTTCCGGAGGATGGTGTCATCCAGATTTACCGTATGGGTTCGCCTTTTGGTATTGCAGTCGGAATGGGAATCTATCTTAATGAGAATCCTTTGGGACATCTTGCAAATGCCGAATCCATCAGGATCCCCGTGCCCTATGGTCATTACAAACTTCACATGACTCACGGTGCAAGCAGAAAGTGTAAGGATATCGAGTTTGACGTTACACCGGAAGAGAGATTCATTTATGCTAAGGCTCATCTCAATATGGGCTTCATCTCAAATACGGTTGTCATCGATAAGGTAACGGCTGACCAGATGCCAAATCTCTGATAAGGAGCTGTAATCTGAATTATGGCTGTCTCATAAGCGTTTAACTGCGCTTGTGAGACAGTTTTTATTTACAGATCAAGAAGTCCCTTCAAAGCTTTGATAAGTTCTTCGTCGGTAAGCACTTCAATATCGGGTTTTATCTCAGGAGAGGGAAGACCTCTTCTGTTTATCCAGAGGGAATGCCAGCCGGAATTGATGGCGCCCGTTATATCCTTGTCGTAATTATCGCCTATCATCCAAAGTTCGTCCGGAGATAATCCCAGGCGTTCTTCCATCAGGCGGAATAATCTGACATCGGGTTTGGGAAAGCCTGCTTCTCCTGTGACTATCACGTTCTCGTCCGAAAACCATTTGTTCAGACCGAGCATCGTGACCTTGTTGCGCTGGTGCTTCGGTTCGCCGGCGGTGAGAATGGCCAATACAGTTTCCTTATCGGCGGCAAAAGCGTCGAGCGCTTTCTTCATGTCTTCGCTTATGAACATGTGGCTTTGAAGTTCAAGATATGCGTCTGCTGCCAGTACACCGTCGCCATCATCGTAGGGAAGTCCCATAAGCCTGAACGTCTCGTTGTAGCGCCAGCCGTTTATTTCCCTGGTCGTGATCTCGCCTGATTCGAGAGCGGCCATGTTTATGTCGCTTTTCTCATAGAAGATCCTGATGAACTCGCGCCAGTCGCCGACTTTAACGCCGAGCACTTTCTCGGCGGCCTGTACCAGCATGTCCTGTCTGCAGTACAGGGTGTCATCAATGTCGAAAACGATGCCTTTCATGGATCCTCCGGTTTAAGGTTAAGTTAAGACAGCTTTGTTAAAGCCTGTACTATAATAAAGCAGTTTGAGAAAAATGGAATAAGGGATATTTTTCTTAACGGCACGGAACCGGACACCCTGCGGCCTCCCGGAAAGGCCGTTTTTCAAGGCAAATAGGCCGCCTCAGATTTCCCTCAAATAATCATTTGACTATTTTTGACTTTAAGAGTATATTGTTGTTGGCACTCGATAGGATAGAGTGCTAATCGGAGAAGGGAGAGACCAGAAGATGCCGTTGGACAACCGAAAAAAAGAAGTTTTGCATGCCATCGTCGATGACTATGTATCAACAAATGAACCCGTAGGTTCAAAGTCGCTTATCGAGCGCCACAATTTCCAGGTCAGCTCCGCCACGCTCCGTAATGACATGGCTGAATTAGAGCATATGGGCCTCATCGAGAAACCTCATACATCTGCCGGAAGGATCCCTTCGGACAAGGGTTACCGCGAATATGTCAACTCGCTCATGACCATCGAGGAACTGTCTCCCAAAGAGCAGCTCGAGATCGAGAAGAGGATAGATTCCAGCGTAAATGAAGTCACCGATCTTATCAAAAACGCCACACATACGCTTTCCGAGGCAACAGGCTTCGTATCGCTCGCAATGAGCCCGAGACTTAAGAAGAGCTTTTTGAAGCAACTCAAGATCCTCATGATCGAGCCCGGCAAAGCACTGGTCGTAATGGTCCTGTCTGCAGGCGTTGTAAAGGATAAGGTCGTAAGGATCCCTAATTTCCTTAGTGACGCTCAGATCATGAAGATATCCGGCGCAATCGAGAAGAACCTTATGGGCAAGCCTTTAGACGAGATCACTCTCGTAACGGTAGAGTCCGCAGGCAAGGGAACAGCGGTCCCCGAGCCGCTCTTAAAGCAGGTTCTTTACGAGGCTTATGCAGCGATAAAGCAGGCAGATGAGCTCAACATCTATCTCGAAGGCGAGCACAGGATGCTGGGTCTTCCTGACTTCAGTTCCATGGGAAGGGCAAGAGATCTTCTGGGTACTCTTTCCGATTCCGGAATGGTTGCAGGATACGTAAACGAGATGGAGAACAGCAAGCAGGGTGCAGACGATTCCTTCATGATAAGGATCGGACAGGAGATAACTCTCGAAGGCCTTGATGACTGCAGCTTCATTACTGCGACATATAATCTGACGGATTCCGTATCCGGAAACATCGGAGTAATAGGACCCAAGAGAATGCTGTATTCAAAGGTCATATCGCAGATAGATTTCGTTAAAAAGAAGCTCGACAAAGAGATGCGGAATTTTATCTGAGACATTTAAGAACGATCAATAAACGAAAGGAAAAGACATAAATGGCAAGCAATGGAGAAGAGATCATTTTCGGCGCCGACGACGAGCCCGTAAAGGCTGAGGCCGACAATTCGGCTGTCGAAGACGCTGCAGCATCCGACAAGGCTTCTGCAGAAGGTTCCGCAAATGGTCAGGAAGATCAGGAGAACGCTGAACAGCAGACTGAGCAGCAGGCTCCGGAGGAAGCAAAGGCAGACGAGGCTTCAAGCGAGCTCGAAGCAAGATACATGAGCCTCTATGCAGAGTACGACAACTACAGAAGACGCACACAGAAGGAAAAGGACAACCTCTATGCTGATGCTGTGGCAAGCGTAACAAAGGAATTCTTGACGCTCATCGATAATCTTGACAGAGCAACCGAAGGCGCTAAGAAGTCTGACGGGACTTCTCTCGAGAAGATAATTCAGGGAATGGAACTCGTCGGAAGACAGGCACAGGACACGCTCACAAAGATAGGCGTTGAAGAGATCCCCGCAGAGCGCGGAATGAAGTTCGATCCCAATTTTCATGATGCGATGATGCATGTGGAAGATGAAGAGCTCGGCGAACAGGAGATCGCGATGGTCTTTGCCAAGGGCTATAAGTACAGGGACAGAGTTATCAGACATGCTCAGGTCCAGGTCGCAAACTAAATTTAAGGAAATTGAAAATAAAGGAGAGTAAACATGGATAGAATAACATCTAGCTTGGTTCCTACAGTAATCGAGACAACCGGCCGCGGCGAGCGCGCCTATGACATTTATTCAAGACTCCTCAAAGAGAGGATCGTAATCCTTTCAGAGGAAGTAAACTCAGTAACTGCAAGCCTTATCACGGCGCAGCTTCTCTTCCTTGAGGCAGAGGATCCCGATAAGGACATCCAGTTCTACATCAACAGCCCCGGAGGATCCGTATCTGACGGTCTCATGATCTACGACACCATGCGTCTGATCAAGCCTGACATCCAGACGATCTGCATGGGTATGGCAGCTTCGATGGGTTCCGTTCTTCTTTCGGCAGGCACAAAGGGCAAGAGATGCATCCTTCCTAACGCCGAAGTCATGATCCACCAGCCTTTGGGCGGTGCACAGGGCCAGGCAACTGAGATCCTCATCGCTGCAGACCACATCAAGGACACGAGAGTAAGACTCAACCAGATCCTCGCAGACAACTGCGGCAAGGACCTGGAGACTCTGATGAAGGATACGGACAGAGACCACTGGATGACAGCTCAGGAAGCACTTGAATACGGCATCGTAGACAAGATCCTTGAGAGCAAGAAAGCTTAATTAAGAGATAGATAAATTGCAGGTCCGTAACGGACAAAGGAGGAAAATAATATGGCAAAAGTAATCGGTATCGACCTTGGTACTACAAATTCATGCGTTGCAGTTATGGAAGGTTCGGAGACAGTAGTCATCCCGAATCCCGAAGGCAACAGAACAACACCTTCAGTAGTAGGTTTCACAAAGACAGGCGAGCGTCTTATCGGACAGGTAGCCAAGAGACAGGCAGTTACAAATCCTGACCGTACGATCCAGTCCATCAAGAGAGAGATGGGATCTGATTATAAGGTAGCGATCGACGACAAGCAGTACACACCTCAGGAGATCTCCGCAATGATCCTCTCAAAGCTCAAGAGCGATGCTGAGGCTTATCTCGGAACAACTGTTACACAGGCTGTTATCACTGTTCCTGCTTACTTCACAGACTCACAGCGTCAGGCTACAAAGGACGCAGGCCGTATCGCAGGCCTCGAGGTATTGAGGATCATCAACGAGCCTACGGCAGCTTCCCTTGCTTACGGTCTCGATAAGGAATCCGACCAGAAGATCCTCGTATTCGACTTGGGCGGCGGTACGTTCGATGTATCCGTTCTCGACATCGCAGACGGCGTTTTCGAGGTTCTTGCAACAGCAGGCAACAACAGACTCGGCGGTGACGACTTCGATAACAAGATCGTTGACTATCTCGTAGAGTCATTCAAGACATCTGACGGTGTTGACTTAAGATCTGACCGTATGGCTATGCAGAGATTGAGAGAAGCAGCTGAGAAGGCTAAGATCGAGCTCTCCGGCGTTACATCATCCAACATCAATCTCCCTTACATCACGGCAGACGCTACAGGTCCTAAGCACATGGACATCACTCTCACGAGAGCTAAGTTCGATGAGCTCACAGCTGACCTCGTTCAGAAGACGATGGATCCTGTTAAGCGCGCAATGACCGATGCTTCAGTATCTCCTTCAGATATCGACAAGATCCTTCTTGTAGGTGGTTCCACAAGAATCCCTGCAGTTCAGGATGCTGTTAAGAACTATTTCGGCAAAGAGCCTTTCAAGGGCATCAACCCTGACGAGTGCGTTGCAATTGGCGCAGCTATCCAGGCAGCAGTCCTCACAGGTGATGTTAAGGGTCTCCTTCTCCTCGACGTTACACCTCTTTCACTCGGTATCGAGACAATGGGCGGTGTTTGCACAAAGATGATCGAGCGTAACACGACGATTCCTACAAAGAAGAGCCAGGTATTCTCCACGGCAGCTGACGGCCAGACACAGGTTGAGGTCCACGTACTCCAGGGTGAGCGTGAGATGGCTGCTTACAATAAGACACTCGGAAACTTCATCCTCGACGGTATCGCACCCGCACCCCGCGGTGTTCCGCAGATCGAAGTTACATTCGATATCGACGCAAACGGTATCGTTAACGTAAGCGCTAAGGATAAGGGCACAGGCCGTGAGCAGAAGATCACTATCCAGTCTTCTTCCAACATGAGTGAGGAAGATATCCAGAAGGCAGTTAAAGAAGCAGAGATGCATGCTGCCGAGGATAAGGCAATCAAGGAGAAGGTCGAGATCAAGAACCAGGCAGAGACAGCTTGCTTCCAGGCAGAAAAGACCATGAAGGATGCCGGCGACAAGATCTCTGACGCTGACAAGGCTCCGGTAAACGCATGCATTGAGAAACTCAAGGGTTCTATCGCTCAGGACAATACAGAGGAGATGAAGAAGGGTACTGAAGAGCTCACACAGGCTCTCTATAAGCTTTCCGAGAAAATCTACCAGGCTGCAGGTCCTGCACAGGGCGCTCCGGGCGCAGGCCCTCAGGCTCAGCCCAATCCTGAAGATTTCGCAGGCTACGGCTCCGAGTCGGCAGGCGGCGCAGCATCCGGTGACGGCGACGGCTTCAAGAATGCGGGCGGCGACTTCTAATCTGAATAAAATCTGCTAAAATAATCCGGCACTTCCGTTCCTAAAGGATGTGCCGGATAAATGCATATAAGTAACTGCTATTTTTCTGCACGGGTTTTGATCTATGCAGGGAAAGCGAAAATAAGAATGGAGGGATTCCTCTTTGCCTAGAGATTATTATGAAGTCTTGGGAGTAAGCAAAGGAGCTTCCGACGACGAGATAAAGAAGGCTTTCAGACAGCAGGCCAAGAAATATCACCCGGACCTTCATCCGGGCGACAAGGAGGCCGAGGCCAGGTTCAAGGAAGTAAACGAAGCATATTCGGTACTTTCAGATCCTGATAAGAAAGCCAAGTACGACAGGTTCGGTCACGCAGGCGTTGATCCCAACGGATTCGGCGGAGGCGGCGGCGGTGCCTACGGCAGCTACGATGTTGACTTGGGCGACATATTCAGCACGTTCTTCGGAGGCGGCTTCGGAGGAAGCTCGAGAAGACGTACGGGTCCCCAGAGAGGTGCTGATCTTAAGTATCACATGGCATTGGAGTTCATGGAGGCGGCATTCGGCGTTTCCAAGTCATTCCAGCTGACAAAGGAAGATATCTGCAAATCCTGCAACGGTTCAGGAGCACAGCCCGGAACGACTCCGGAGACATGTCCGACCTGCCGCGGTGCGGGAAGAGTTCAGCAACAGACGCAGACTCTTTTCGGCATGACCATGGTCACAAAGGGATGCCCTACCTGCGGAGGCAGGGGAACTGTTATAAAGACACCTTGTTCCCAGTGCAGGGGCAAGGGAAGACTCAAGACAGTCAAGACGATCAACGTTACTATACCTGCAGGCGTGGATACCGGTGATATGCTTCCCGTCAGAGGTGAGGGTGAACCCGGTACTAACGGCGGACCTTACGGCGATCTTTATATCGAGTTCAAGGTCAAGAAGCACGATGTTTTCGAGCGCAGCGGAAGCAATACATCATGCAGCGTTCCGATAACGTTTGCACAGGCTGCTTTGGGCGGAGAGATCGAAGTCCCGACCATCTACGGCAAGGAGAAATATTCTCTCAAGGAAGGAACGCAGCCCGGTGATACCATCACTCTGAGGGGCAAAGGCATGCCGAACAAGAATAATCCGAACATGAAGGGCGACCATGTCGTCAAGTTCGTTCTTGAGGTTCCGACAGGTCTTTCGCGCGAGCAGAAGCAGCTCTTAAAGCAGTTCAATGATACACTGACAGACCGCAACTATATGAGGAGCAGCCAGTTCTTCCAGAAGATAAAGAATCTTTTCAAATAATTGTTTTCACGTCATTACGCGGGGATCCTTTTGCGGTTCCCGCTTTATTTTTTGAGAGGTTAATACTATGAGATGGGCAGAGATCACGATCAGGACCACAGAAGAAGCTTCCGATGCCATTTGCGAGATGCTGGCGCAGGTCGGCGCTGACGGCATCGCATCACAGGATCCGCAGGAGTTCAGGAATACGATTGACAACGATCCTTTGAGCTACTGCGATGACGGAACGATCGAAAGCTACGGAAAGGATGTAGTGATAAAAGCCTATTTTGCCGAGACTGACGACGGTGTCATCCGCATGGGCGCAAAGAGCGAGGAATTCGCCAACCCTGACGGTGTCGGAACGATATACGGCTCCATCACGGACAAGGAGCTTCCTACCGCTGAGGCCATGGAGTTCATAAAGAGCCGCCTTGCCGGGATAGGTGAATTCCTTGACATCGGTGCCGGCTTTGAAGGTTTCCGCTATGTTGCAGATGAAGACTGGGCGAACAACTGGAAGAAGTACTACGAGGAGTTTAAGCTCTCCGACAGGATCGTCATCTGTCCCTCATGGATAGAAGAGGGTGATGCTGAGCTCGAAAAGGATGCCTTCAAGGTAATCCTCGATCCGGGTTCGGCTTTCGGAACGGGTACTCATGAGACGACCGCGATGTGCGCGGAGATCCTTGACCGCGTGATCAAGCCCGATACGACTGTTCTGGATCTCGGTACGGGTTCTGGCATCCTCGCCATAATAGCGAGCAAGCTTGGCGCGAAGAGCGTTGACGCCGTGGATATAGATTCCCTGGCCGTAAAGGTCGCAGAAGAGAATTGCGCGATAAATGAATGCTCCAATATCACATGCTACACGGGTGAGCTCAAGAGCGTTAAGAACGCGCCTTACGACCTGATAGTCGCAAACATCATCGCCGATGTAATAGCCGCTATCGCGTGCGACATCCCCGCAGATCTTGCAGATGACGGCATCTTCGTATGTTCGGGCATTATCAATAACAAAAAAGAGCGTGTTGTTGAGGCTCTGAAGGCTGCAGGAATGGAGATCGTTGCCGAGCAGTCCAGGAATGACTGGATGGCATATATTGCAAAGAAAAGCTGATAATTGAAATCAAAAGACAAACGGGGTTGTATCAAAATGCCGGTACAGCCCCTTACTTTCGCTTTTTGGCTGGCATTTGCCCAATGCCTGCTTTTCTGCCGTGTAAAAACGGCGAAAAACTGACCCCTTGGTGTGGATGTGCT
>Ga0247611_10000800_pt1 | contig 60630 bp, 85 predicted proteins | sample 177DNAGHGhighgp2_FD_192422 | JGI IMG/M metagenome (GOLD analysis project Ga0247611, IMG submission 192422) | Sheep rumen microbial communities from Palmerston North, Manawatu-Wanganui, New Zealand - 1770 DNA GHGhigh gp2 | ecosystem: Host-associated > Mammals > Digestive system > Stomach > Rumen... | reverse complement strand
TGCTATGATTAAAGCTTTAGAAGCATTGTGCTATTTAGATGATATAGCGCATGGAAGAAAGATGAGTTTAGACCCACACGAACTTAAACTAATCATCGAAAAAGAACTCAAAGCGTTAGAAATTATTAAACCATTGGTCGACTTAACAAAAGGAACAAATTATTGTTGGTTATGGTTAGGACTTAATGGTGTTCAAATAACCCAAGAAGAATATGATTTATTGAAAGAGGTATTGCTATGAAAATAGGAGAATTAGAAGTCAGCTTTGAACCATATAAATTACCAGAAGATTATAAGTTTGTGTATAAGATAAAAGGTTGCGAACATAAGGTTGATTTTGACACAAACACTATCGTTGACAAAATACTATCTACAAGGACAAAAAAAGTTGGCGAAGAAGTTATTAGGCAATTAAAAAACATTGGCGAAGAAAAAGGCATTAACGAATTGATTTTAATCGATGAAAGCAAGGTTTTGAATTTGATTAAAGCTGTTAGAGTGTTTGAGATTATCAAAGAAAAAAATGTTGATATAAGATTATTGCGTTATTGGTGGAGCTGCGATTATACGGATAAAGATATATTTAAAAGATATAATTTTTTCTTCGGAAGGAAACCATTGACTCAAGAAGAATACGACTTAGTAAGAGAAATATTGATGCGAAAGATTTAAAAGTTTATATAGAGGAATGATTATAAACAAAGAAAGGAGAAAATAAAATGTTAGCATTAATTCAAGATGAACGTATTATTAACGAACTTAGTGACCATATTCGTGTCAACACTGCTAATAAAACAGTCGAAATTTATGACAATTATGGTGTTAAACTAGTTTTAAGAAATTTAGACAATGAATCATTTGAAGCATTCAAATCTAAATTCCACAATTTTTAATTATTAAGGAGGCTATCTAAAATGAGCGATTTTAATGAACTATTGAGCAAATACAATATAAAAACCATTGATGAATTAGAAAGTGTTTTAAAAACTGATAAACTCATAAAAGATGGGAAAATTGCCGTTTTGGATATGCCTTCTTATAATCATTGTTTGCAAGACCTAAATCGTTTTTTGAGTTTAGAGCTCAAGTTAGGTTATAAATTAGAAGAATTCATTTCAGCTTTTATGGAAGGCGATGCATTGTGGGCTTATAACACCAAAACCGGTGTTGTAGGTGAGTTCAAAGTAGATGACCCGTTTTCCAAAGAAATAAAAATATCTGTGCCGGAAGAATTCCCAATCGACAAATCAAAATTAAATTAGAAAGGAGAACAATCTATGGGTTATGGATATATTCCGTGGACTTTTAATTATCTCCCTCAAAAATGTCCATGTCAGGGCTGCGAAGACCGAGTAGTCGGTTGTCATGGCCAGTGTAAGAAATATAAGAGCTGGCAGCATCAAAAAGCAATGGCTCAAAAAGCAGCAGCTCAAAAATCGTATTAAAGACATTTGTTAATTGCAATAACATTTGTCTTTTGTTAAAATGAGGCAGGAGGAAACAAATATGATTAAACGTTTAATTACAGAAATATCTGAAGAAGATTTTAGGAAACTTAATTTAGCGGTATATCGTCAAGAAAAAGAAAAAAATATGGATGGTTCTATCTGCTTTATCATGAAAGAATACAATATAAATGATATTTTAGATAAAGAAATAGCAATGACACTTAATTCTGGTTATGAATCGGATTTAAGAGATTTAAAAATGCCAGTTACTATTGCGATTCATGAAGAACCAACTGAAGAAGACTTTTTAAGAGTAAAAAAAGAACATCCATGGTTACTAGAAAAATCATCAAAAAATGCTGTTCTATATGAATACTCTTATTTAGATAAGTTTATGAATCAATTTACTGGGGCCCAAACATTTCAAATCGGTTGGGGTATAAAACATCTATATTCCACACGAGATTATTATGAAGCTCACGAAGATTATTGGCGCGTAAGGAAAAATGAAACTAAAGCCATTTATCGTATCAAATTATCTGAAAAATGGTTAAAAGAATTCATATTGAAGCATTTTAGTGTCAAAGCTAAAAGCATCACCCCAAATCAGTGGATTGAAACATCTTATGATTTAAATGGATGCGGTATATATATACCAAAGCATTCTGTTTTAGTTACAAAAAAAGAACATTCTGCATCTTATGAACCGACAGATTTAATTGAAGCCACTGAAGAACAATTAAAAGCTAAAATAGAGGAAATTAAAAGATGAATTTCTATGATACGGTAGCAGAACGCGGTTATACAATAAAAAAAGAAGAAAGCGGAAATATAATCCATTTAGTTAAAGAAGATGGAAGTAAACCTGCTTTCGTAGAAGCTCATATCGTTTTTCTAAAAAATGAAAAGCAAATTAAAGGTTTTCTTTCTGTGCACGATTTAATTTTTACAGTTGACGACAATGCAATTATTTATCGTATGTTTCGCCGAATGAGAGAAGACCTAAAGTTTTTTGCTGAAAAGGCTAGATATGATATAATATAAAAAGGCAGGCAAATTATGAGAAAAAAAACATATATTTATAAATTAACTTCTAAATATAGAAAACATCCAGAATTACTTTTAAATTATGGTTTTCAATATTATGAATCAGATGACAAAGATGTCAATATTTTTGCCATTCCTATTAAATTAAAACAAGATAATCCTTTATTTATTCAATGTGTGAGATTTTTTGAACACGTTTATAGTGAAGCTACAACAGAAGAAAGAGAAAAAGAATTCCAAGGATATGAATTTAAAAAAGAACTTCAAGTGAATCAACAAAATGTGGACCGATTAGTTTTAACTGAATCCGTCATAGAAGAGTTTTCTGCAGCTCAACTCTGCGTAAGCATTTCTAAACTGGACAAAGACACCACATTACTTTTCATTAATTCACCAATTCAAAACTCTTATTACCATTTTGAAACAATCAAAGAATGCGCACCTGAATTAATAGAAAAACTGTTAAAAGATAAAGTGATATATCAGAAATCATATCGATACAAAGCTGATAAATAAAATGAGAGAAGACATTTACACGATAGAAAACGGAAAAAAAGTATACGACGTTCAAAAAATCTTTGGACGAGGTTATAACAATATTCTTTTTTGGAATTTTAAAGGCAGATATAGATTTGCGGTTGGAAGCAGAGCTTCAAAAAAATCGCAAAATCTTTTAGGTTATGAAGTCATTTTTAAAATTATAAGCGATGATAGAAGAAACGTCATTATGATTCGTCAGAACGACGTTGACCATCGAACAAGTACGTTTCCTAACTTGCTTTCGTGTATAGAAGATTTGGGATTGTCTGATAAGTTTACGGCCACAAAGCAACCTTTAGAAATCACTTATAAACCAACCGGGCAAAAAATAGTTTTTAAAGGCATGAACAATCCTACTTCAATTACTTCCACCAAATTTGCTCATGGCCTTCTTACCGACATCTATTTAGAAGAACTTTATGAAATACAGAACTATTCTGATTTCTTGCAACTAGATGGTTCTCTTCGTGTGGATAAAAAAACGGCTAAAGAATTATCTATTCAAATTACTGGTGTTCTTAATCCTTGGAGTCCTGAACATTGGGTTTACACTGAATTTTTCAAAGGCCGCTTAGAACCAACTGAAGAGTATATGGAAACTCATATGTGGGATGATTATTGCAACCCGGATTTTATTGGTCCGTTTGGTAAAGGCCTTTTTTTACATCAGTCTAATTATAAAATTAATGAATTTTTAGATGAATCTTGGGCGCTCGCTGCCGCCGAAATGAAACGTCGCTCTCCTGAACTTTATAAGCCAAACTTTTTAGGACTTTTTGGTGCAACTACTGGCTTATGTTATCCTGAATTCAAAGAAAACTGTTTGTGCTCAGCTGACGACATTATGAAACGCAATGACATCCTATATTTTGCCATCGGCATCGATACAGGTCTGTCTAACGGTGAAGGAAAGAAAATAAACATCAAGAAAGGTGAAGACCCTGGCAAAAAAGTTAGAGCGGCTACTACAATGATGCTCTGTGGAATCACTAAAGACTTAAATGATGTGTTCGTGGTTGATGAGTATTTTCATAGTAACAATGCCGGAGATAACGCCACAAATACGGATAATAGAGACGATTTAACTTATCCACAGATTTTACGACAATTATTAACATATTTAGTAGATTGGACTAAAAAATATTCTAACTTGCCAAAAGGTAATCTATTGATGAAAGGTACTGTGAACTGTTTTGTTGATAATGCCGACCAAGGCACTATCGACAACCTTACAACTATGGCTAGAGAGTTTGGCTTATACAATTTTAAATTCACAGGATGCACAAAGAAACCGATTCAAACACGTGTAGACTTCGAGAGAATGCTTATGGCCTATAGTTGCTTTCATGTCAATAAAGATTGGTGCCCAAATGCAGTGAGAGAATATAAAGTCGCTAGAAAAGGTGACAAAGGTGAAGCGAGGGCGCCAGGTAATGACCACTGTTTAGACTCTATTTCATATTCAATCGCACCATTCTATACGTCCATAAAATTATGGAAAACTAAATTTAAGGAACATTAATATCACAATTCGGACGTGCTTGTTTTTTATTTTTTAAATTATTTCATAAAAATGTGTTGACATATTTAAAATAATTTTATAATATATAAGTGCAAAACGGAGGCATTAAAAATGACCGAAAGACAAATGAAAATATTTTTTAAAAGATTATCTAAAGAAGATTTCTTTTATGAAGACGATGAAGTGGCCATCAACGATTTTGAGAGTTGGTGTGCTAAAGAAGGTTTGAAGCCAACTGTTGGCGAAAATTTAGAACTCTTCATACGACACGTCAATAATGAACTGTATGAAAAAATGCTCGACGATTAGAAAGGGTAATAAAAAATTTATGAAATACATTAGAACGAAAGATGGCGTTTATGAAATTGAAAGATATTATGAACCAAGAGATTATTATTGGGTAAAACAAGACTATGATAATCAGCCAATAGGAAGTGAAGAAGTCTTAAAACAAGCCGACACCATTGAAGAGTTATGTGATACTTATGTAATAAAAGGAGAATTCGGAATATACCTTGTTGGTTTTGACGAGTTAGATAGACATGCTATGGGGCAGACAAAAGAAGAGTTGCTAAGCGGAAAGCTTGAAGCCTATGGTGCTATTTGGGTAATTGATGATAATGGTGCGCCTACATTAAAGTCTGTTGCAAAAGCTAATAAGGATGGCAAATTATGCTTGATTTAATGGGCACATTTAATGACGTATTTTCTAAAGCATTAAAGCCATTTGGAAGAATAATAATAAGAAAAATGGCAAAATATAAGCATTATTATAATAGAAAGTTAAAGAATAAATAAAAGGAGAACTGTTATGAGTAAAAGAAGACTATTATCAAATATCATGCTTATGTCGATGTTGGCAGGTATGAGCGAGTATTCTCTTACACCGAATAGTGACCGACACTTACCAACTAGATGCAAGCCAAGAGAAGAAATCGCTGGCTATGAACACAAAGGAAAAAGTCAAAGCAGATTAGAATATAATAAATTGCAAAGACAAAAACGCAAATTGCGTAAACGTAAAGGACACAAACATGGAGGAGCTAGAAAATGAGTAAAGGTTTAGAAGCATTAAAAAGAATTAAGCCATATGCAGATAGCTCAATAAGAGCAGACTGTGAAATTATTGAACAAGAACTCAAGGTGCTTGATATCATTAAAAGACATCCATTCATTTTAGAAAGGCTATTTGATGAAGGCGGTATGCGCGATGATTATAATCACGATTATTGGTGGGGTGTTGTTACCAATAAAGAAGTAGAGATGGTAAAGGAGTGGTTGAACAATGATAAGTAAAGGTTTAGATGCGTTAAAAAGATATAGAGACATACCAACAACAATGGATTACGACATCATTGAACAAGAACTTGAAGCATATCAAGAAATTAAAACTTATATGCAACAATATGAAATAGAAAATGTCGAAGAACTAAGACGAACTCTCCATAATGATTGGGTTATTCGCCAAAAGTTCAAAACTGATACCGCAAATGTCGCTAAAGCTTTAGAGATTATTAAAGAGAAAAGAGTTGATGTCGCAGAATTAGTAGTTAGTTGTGACTTAAAAGCATATAACTATTTATTTAGATTGGTAGAGAAATGGCAATTAACTCAAGAAGAATACGACTTATTAAAAGAGGTGTTAGTATGATTTTTATAAGAAAAGAAAGCAAAAACAGAATTTATATGTCAGCAGATTTGGTTAGAACTATGCCTAATTTCACAGTAGGAATTTATTACATCAAAGGAATAAGACATATTGCTTTTGCAGAAACAACAGAAGATGATGAAGAAAAAATAAAAATTACCAAACTAAAAGGCAGACAAGGTCATGGTGCTTATCTTAGTTGGCAAGGTCTTGCTGAAATGTTGCCAAATAGAAAAAGAGTAAAAGGTGTTTATTACAAAACTGATAAAGCCGTTGTTTTCAAAACAGGAAAAGCTTATTAAAGGAGGTTTTTAAGAAATGATTATACCAAAAGAAACACAAGCATTAGAAAGATTAAAAAGTACTTTATTAGCAGAGGGCTATTGGCAAGATGTTTTAGAAGATGTCAACATTATTGAAAACGCCTTAAATGAATATTATAGATTACTTAAAGAAGATGATGAAACAACTAAAAAACTCAAAGCATACCAAGAAATCATTAAGAAGAAAAGAGTAAATATAGAATGGCTCAAGGCTTGTGAAACATATGAAGAATACTTATTTGTTTGTCCTTATGGAAACGAAATAACCGAAACCGAGTTTAACTTAATTAAGGAGTGGTTAGAGAAATGAAAAGATTAACTGAATTATATACATATAGAAATGGAGAAGATTATATCTGTAGTGAAGCGATAGCAATAAATGACGATATAAGAAGTTGCTTAGAAAAGTTATACGAACTAGAAAACATTGAAGAAGAACTTGACATATCTCTTCTTGCGTTGTTAAAACAAGGCAAAATCACTATTACTGAAAAATATAATTCAAAAACTTATCATATAGATTTTACACTATATTATTAAAAGGAGAAATTATGAGATTAACAAAATATGAACCACGAGAAAATAGTATGTTTCCTTACCAATTACAAGAAGATGAATTACGTAATGAATTAACTGCTATACATAAACTCGGTCAACTAGAAGATGTTGAAGATGAGTTGGGTATTGAGTTGTTGACTTTGATTAAAGCATTAACTGATTGTATCGCTATTAAAAATGAAGAAGGAACAATTGATGTGATGTGGGCTTGCCCTAGATTTCAAATTAGTATAGATAAAAGTGATAGTTGGATTCTATATGGTCCAGTCGAAGAACAAAAATACGTGTCTATTAAAGATTATGGCAAAACTTGGACTCTAACGAAGGAGGAATTAGAAAAATGAAAATAAAGAACGTAGTTATCAACGATATTAATTTTACCCCTGATTGTCAAAACAAATGGGATTTTGATGCCCCTTTAATTGTCGCAAGTTCTAGAGGATATGATAGGGATGAAAAAAGTTTCTATGTCGGTTATTATTTAGTCACTGAAACTGATAAAAAGAATGATTGTATTAATGATATGATTCCTATCATAAAAGATGAATTATTTGCGAGAGATTTTGATACATTAAAAGCCAAAGTTCGCAATTGGTATAAGAAACATTTTCGTGAAGCGTTAATAAAAGCGGCTGAAATGTTAGAGGAACAATATAAGGACTGTGAAGACTATTAATAAAAATCAAAGATATGAAAGAAGGTGTTTAACATAATTATGGAAAAAGAATATCAAAAAATTGGAAATGTATTTAAGTTTGATGAAAAGTTTAGAACTGTTGTCGGCTTAAATGAACCATACGAAACTTTAAAAAATATTATCTGGCAAGGCTTAGTTTTAGTTCCAAGAGACGTTCAACTTTATGACAATAAACACAAACTTATCAAATGCAAATGCAAATATAGAGATATGGTTAAAGCAGGACTTACCAGGGAGAAATTACAATGAATAGAAGCCTTGTAGAATTTGGAAAACGTATGGATTCTGCTGAAGACAAAGAAGTTTTCATCGGTTTCTGTAAAGGCGCAAAACACGTTTTAGACTTAGGTGCCGGAACTGGAAAAATGGCCAGAGAAATAGCAGAAAAGTTTGGATGTGAAGTAAGTGCTGTGGATAAATCTTATGAGAAAAAAACTTATACCGAAAATAACGTTACTTATTACGGCATGAGCATTGAAGATTTTTTAAGAGCGGAACGAAGCGATAAAAAATACGACTGTATTATTCTCAGCGCGATTCTTCACGAATTAAATGACCAGCAATTAGAAGCCTTCCTTTATTTGCCTTCTATTATGAGCCAAAACTGTAGAATTCTTATCAGAGAACCTTTTTTCGATTACTCCCTAGGACCTGTAACGCGAGATGCCGAAGATGCTAAAAAGTTTATAGAACTAGTGTCATCAAATGTAGATTTTTTCAGAGTTAAAGAATATCAACACGCAACTAAATTATCAGAAACTCCTTTTCCACATTTTGGCGAAACTTGTTCTTTTGACACTACGACCTTTTGGGCTAATTTAGCTTTCGTTCTCAGTTATGGAGAAGACAGTTGGGAAAGAGAAAAACATGAGTATCGCTATGCTAGAAGCTTAGACTGGTGCAAAGAATTCTTTAACCGTTTTCGCTCTTACACAGGCTTTCAAGTCTATCCAGTATTAGACAAAACTTATCGTCAACACTTTATCAATGCAGGTATTCCTGGAGGAGCGTTCGACTTATTAAAATATACAGGGATGCATGTAGTTATCGATTATTCGAAATAGGTTAAAATTATGAGCAAACAATATAACGATTATTTATCAGAACATATTAGTAACGTCAAAAAAGCTTTTTACTGGCTCGTAAATCATGGCATCGTTTCAATTAGCGACTGCCCGACAATTTCTTCTCATGACGCTTCAAAATATGATATTCACGAATATAATGCCTACGATGAATATTTTTATGGAAGTGGCAAAAACTTCGATGAATTTAATCTTGCGTGGTTACATCACATTCATCATAACTCCCATCACTGGCAATACTGGGTATTAATTAACGATGAAGACGGTATCGGCCCACTCGAAATGCCAAAATCTGATGCAATAGAAATGATTTGTGACTGGTGGTCATTTTCATTCAAAACCGGTAATTTATATATGATATTTGACTGGTATGAAAAACATAAAAACGGAATTATTCTCCACTTTAATACGCGCAATTATATTGAAAACATTTTAAATAAAATTAGAAAGGAGCTAAACAAAAATGCTGAAATCAACCGCCCGTAAACTTCTACAAAAAGATATTGAAAACCAAAATGAACAGAAAAAATTAGAACTCGAAAATAAAGAATTAGAACTCGAACGTGAACGTTTTAGTTATGAAAAAAACACCAAAGATAGAGTTGATATTTCTTTAAGCGAATATAATCAAATGAAAGAAAATATCAAAAATTTGCAAGCGGAAAATAATAGTCTTGATTCTCAATTAAGGCGTTTAATAAAACCTCTTATTCAAGTTTCTGAAAATTTGAGAACAAAACTCAGTCCGGACTATGTAGGTTATATTATTGATTCTATTTCTAACGGAACGTATAGAAATGTCGATGTAACAATCATAGAAGAGCCTATCAGCCCTTTAACAAACAAAGTCTGCTTTACGTTTACTATTGACAAAAAAATAGGAGATTAATTATTATGTTCACTTTTAAAAATTTACCGACCACTGATTTTGACGGAAATCATAAACTATTTCCCAGAAAATATCTCAAATTAAATCCTGATATACTCAACTGTTTCATCGGCTGCAACGGAAGCGGAAAAACTACTCTTATTGAATATCTTATTAATTATTTAAAAAAGCATTATAACGCTGAAGATATCGGTGACCGTAACCCATTCCGAAAAATATTTTCTGATGAGGAAGCCCCAAAAACAAATACTTTTTATATCTCATTCGACAAAAAAACTAAAGAAGGTGTCAGCGAAGACTATATCGTTCGTGATTTATTTATTAACTGCCAATCTACAGGCGAATCTATCATTTATCGTTTCGGCGGCACTCTTGCTATGATGGGAGATTTCTTACGCGATAAAAACAATAGTGGTTCAACATTATTCGTTTTTTTCGATGACTGTGATGCCGGAACTTCTATCGATAAAATTATTGATATCATTAATATTTTCGAACTTATAAAAACCGATGCCGCCAACAATAATATTACCTGTTATTTCATTTTAACTGCTAATTCTTATGAAATCGCTCGTAACTCCAACTGCATCGATGTCAGTACTTATGAAACCTATCACTTTACCGATTACGAATCATATAAATCGTTTGTGTTAAAATCGAGAAAATTAAGGGAGGAAAGTTATGGAAAAAAATAAGCTTATTATAACCACTCACTGTTATCAGCGCTATCACGAACGTGTCCGCAAAAATGACGGGCCACTTCTTGATTCGCTTAAAACTAAATATGCGGAAGAAATCGAAAAACTCTTCTCATCGTGCGAATCCATTTATTCTGGAATCATCGGTCATTCATCTACACCAGTCGATGTCTACACTAATAAATTCGGCTGGGTGTTTATCGTCGGTGAAAAATCCACATTAATCACACTCTATAAAATTGACCTCGGACTCGGTGAAACCTTCAATAAAGAATTCGTCAAATTATCGCTCGAAAAAATTGCCGCTAAAAAATCGGAAATCGAAAATCTCGAAACCGAAACAAAAAATCAGAAAACGGAATTAAACGATAAAATTGCAGCGAACGAAAATAAAATTAAGGAATTAAATAATTTAATTACGGATTTAAAAAATGAGAATGATGCATATAAGTCTTTGATTCGTGTGTTAGATAATAAGTTATATCGTAACAAATGTGAGCTCCGTAATATTATAGAAGATTATATGGTAAGGGAATCCGCTATAATTAAATAGGTTCTATTACATCAGTATTTATTACATTATAATCGTATCCTATATATCCGTCTCCGTTCCGCTAGAAAAGGAAAGAATATATAAGAAAGGAAAAGACTCGCAAATATCTTCATATACATACGCGCGTCAACGACGCGGTACGAGTGTGGCGCCTGTGCGCGCGGTACGAGCGTGGCGCGAGGGAAATGAAATAAGTCGTAAGATTTTACGAGAGAGAGGAATTTTTGTCAACAATTTTCTAAGACTTTAAAGGAAAACATATATATAATATATATATCATATACTTTTGTTTAGTTTTGATTAAAATTTTATATTTCTTTTATTACGTATACGTATACATATATATAAGAATAATAATTAAAAAGTTTATGAAAAATGAAACTCAATTGACGGATTTTGACTGTTATATTATATAATATAAAAGAGACTCAAAAATATTAAAAAAGTATTGACTACTATTAAAAATTAAAATAAAATGTAAAAAAGTAAGGAGATATTTAATAAATGAGTATTTTAAAAGGAAAAACAATAAATGATATAAGCTCAAATAATTACCGTCCAAGAATAAAATGGATTAATAGCACTAAGGAATTTGTTGTTAGCGTTTTAGATATGTATATGAAAGACGGAAGTTTTTTTAATACTTATATTTCAGAAGAGGACCTCTATCGTTTAATTAATGCGGATAAAGGTGTCAAATACGGTTTTTGGTTTAATGAGGATGATGAAAAAGGTGAATTAGATGATGATACTTATTTAGGAATCTCTTACATACAAGCGAGATATTATTTGTCAATTTCTGTTCTTAAGGAAGCAAAACGGCTTTGGAAGAGAACAGGTAGAAACGGACAGGCCTGGTTAGTGCTTAAAAAACGGGTCCCAAAAGGTGGACGTTTGAAAGGAACGGGAATTAATAAGAATTTTGAGAATTTATCAGATGATGAACAGGAACGTTTGAAATCGTTAGCAGAGAATTATGAGAAAATTAAAATTAACTGTTATGCTAAAGACTGGGTAAATGAATATGTCGAATTAGAACGAGATATGGCGATATATAATCATACGAAATTTATCGGAAAAAAAGCTTGCATACAGAAATTTACTGCGGAACGCAAAAAATATCTGGAAGAGACACCAGCCGAGGAAATCAGGAAACGGGCGAAAATGTATTAGTAATAGGAACGGACGTATATATACACGTCTGTTTTTATTTTATTATTGCGCATACGTGAAAATGTGTTTTATAATTTTAATGAAACTAAGGTAAGTGTTTTATGATTATAGATGGCAATGAAAGTGTGTTAGATAGATTATCCGGAATAAACAAACAAAGATTAGAAGGATATATATCTTGTGGATTGAAAAAACAAGAAATTTTAAGCGCTTTTAATGTTGACGAAGAAAAAATGGAAAATTGGTGCACAGAAAATTATGGAATGAATTTTAGCACTCTTTTTGAAGTTGTAAGACAAATCGCTAGAGGCGAATATTTAGACACTATGAAAGACTTGGGATTTAAAGGAAATCCCACTGCTATTTCTATTATTGACAAAGTTGTCAATTCAGATGATAGTAGTGCGAGCAATGGCATGGTGTTTAATGTGAATGTAAAAGTAGAGAATAATGATGACAAAAAGTGTGATTGAACGGGTTAAAGACCAAGCTGTTTTAGAGGCTGGTTTCTTGGAACAAAAGAGAAGATACCAGAGCAATAAGAGAAGGAAAGAAACGGTGGGGCTTAACGCCAAAAATATCCCTGTTTCGGCATTTTATAATAAAGTCGTGCGAATTTCAGAATTACCTGTGGTAATAGACCTCTCTACAGGCCTTCTCCCTCGTGACGCGCGCACAACAAACGGGTTCTACACAATCACATATAACCCAGAAGGTTCCCCCAAGAGAGTTAAGGGCAAGCCTTATACTTTTGGGCAGGATATGATTCGAGGTCGTTTTTGTGTTTCTGGAGTAAATCATTTGTGGGCTTTGAGTAAAAGAATTCCAGAGTTCGCTTTTATATTAAAGTGGTCAAATTATTCGGATGGCCTTTTTGCTCTCGCGAAGCAGCATCCAGGTGTTCCGTTTCCTTTCAACTTTAATTGGGCAGAATACGGTGGTATGATTGAGAAGAAAGCTGAAGAGATGGGAATAGACATAGACCACAAACCATTCTTTGTGTATATAACTAAGAAAGAGAAGTTAGATGAGCTTCGAGAAAAATATAAGATGATTCCTAATCCGGACCGCGAACAGTTCCAATCCGTGCTAGATGAAGTCGATAAGGAAGTAATAGGAGGCAAATAATATGGCAGAGAACCTAATGACAATTAAAGAGTACATTCGTAGAAAAGCCTTTGGTATTGGTAAGGGTTCAGTTGAAACCGCCGTATCTCCTGTAGACCGTGCTAGAGAGACAACCTTCATTAACGACCCTAATGAAATTTTGCGTCTCAAGCTCGAAGAGTATCGCGTGTGGTACGCGGGTGATAGCGCGCAAATCCTTAATTTTTATACACGCGCGGATTTCATAGATTTCAACTATGACCCTATTTATAACAGGAACATGCGTAATTTGTTCTGGGCTCAGTCCGCTAGTGAGGCCGATTATAAGAGGACACACTCTGGACAGCCACGAAATATTGTGGATACTCTCAGTGGTATAGTATCCGTGCCACATATAAACAGTACGAAAGAATTCTATAATAAAAGACTCAAGAAGATTCTGAAGGAAAACAATTATGAAGAGTTGTTGCTCCAAGAAGCTCGTCCGATGACATTAGTTGAAGGATGGGGTGGTTGGAAGATAAATTTCGATGAGGACATTTCGGATACGCCGATTCTGTTATACTACCGTGCTGATAGTGTGGATTTCATCTACAGGAATCGTCGTTTGGTCTGCATTGTTTATCAGGATTATTACACAGATGAGGATAATAATAAGTACGTCTTATTTGAAACTCGTAGATTAGAACGTAGAGAAGTTCGTGATAGTGTGACGGGAATCACAGAAAAGAAGATATGCTTGATTATTGAGAAGGAACTATTTAAGTACCTTACTGACCAGAGCAATCACATCGAGAAGGTTCCTCTGGATACGGTGAGTGAGCTCAAGGATGTAGAACCGTGCTTAATAATTGAGAACTGTCCATATTTCTTAGGCGCTCCTAACATCTATTATTACGATTCCACAGAATTGGGACCTGGCAGAAGTATTTTCACAGGTAAGATTGATTTGTTTGATGACTTGGATAAAGAACTCAGTCAGTTAAGTAACGCTGTGACTCGTTCGACCCCAATTGAATACATCGATGCTCAATATTTGGAGAGAGATGAGAATACGGGTCAACCAAAGCAGCCCAAGCTCTACGACCGTAAGTACATCATGGTATCTTCCGTGCTTACAGGTGACGGGCAGATGGCCAGACAACCGGTCACTGTTACTCAGCCAACTATCAATTTCGAAAGTTACAGTAGTGCAGCGATTCAAACGCTCATCCAGATTTGTAATGGCATCATTTCCCCAGCAACGATTGGGCTAGATGTTGCTAAGAAAGATAACGCTGATGCGCAGCGCGAAAAAGAGAAGGTCACTATTTTCACCAGAAATGGTTTGATTGCGATGGAAGAACCGAACCAGAAGTCGTTGATGATTCAGCTATTAATTGCAGATGAATTGCTCCACAGCGAGAAAGATTATAACAGCATTGATGTCCATGAATCCGAAGATGACTATGGTATTAGTGTTAAATACGACGAATTCGCTGATGCTAGTTTCGAAGCTAAGCTAGAGACCGTGCTTACCGCCTGGCAAGGAGGCATCATGTCAGATGAGATGGCGATTGAATACCTCCACAGAAGTTCACCAGAAAATATTAAGCAGAGAGAGCTTAAATTTATCAAGGACCAGAGGCAGCAGGATGCGATGATGGCTGGTCGCACGGGTACCGATGAATCCGGTGATGCTGTTCCAGATGATGCTGAGCTAGCTGAATTAGGTGCCGTTTTAGGTGGTAACGAAGGGAATGAGTACAATCAGGCCCATGAGAAGGCGGATATCTCTGACGTAAAAGAGGATAATGGCGTTCCTGAGCTTGGAAACTACGCTAAGACCCATAGTAGATAGGCGTTTAGAATTCCGTTTCTTAAAACACCTATTTTAGAGACGCAGTTTTATGGATAAAAGAAGACTTAAGTCGCTCATCTATAGCTATGAGGTTCGTATAGCTACAGTGATTGCAGATGGAGTGATGCGTCGTGATAGCCGTGCTAGAGTGTTGAATCGGGCTTGGAAGGAAATTCTGAGAGCGGATTTGAGTAACGAAGAGCATATTCTGATGTGGCAGTTTGCGCAGAGATTTTACCGCCACTGTATTGCAGCGGCTGGTAGGGAATCTGAAGTGCAGCTTAGAGCTGAGAAGGTATATACCGTGCTAAGAAGCGACACTCCGGATTTAGAACACCAGAAAAACGTCATCGTTGATTCCGTGGAATACCGTAAGAAGCATCAGGAGCTGGTTGGGATACTGTCATCTGAATCAAATTTCTTTTATTGCACGGCGCATAAGAATCCAGCTGATGGGCATCGGGAATACCAGGACAGAATTTATTACAGAAGAAATGGCACCTTGAGTCCTGAGGAGAAACAGTTCGTTCGCTCGCAAAGACTGTTGGCAGTGGAAGACGTCACTTTAGGACCGGTATGGCTATGCACTAGGAAAAACTGTAAGCATCGATTGATTCCAATTTCGTTTGAATCGGCTAAAAACGGTGACGTAAGAGGTGAAGTTTCGGTCAAGGATATTTCATATGAAGAGGAACAGTACGATACTTATAGAGACCGTTTAAAGATGTACGTAAAATTGAAAAACGTATTTAAAGGAATCGATGGTGTGACGGTTCCAGCCCAGATGAAAGCTGATGTGAAGCGGACGTATAAGTTAGTCCGTGCTTGGAAGGGAAGAATAAAAAAAGCTCAGGAATGAATCCTGAGTTTTTAATATGATTGCTGTTGGCAAGAATTCGAGTATTGCTGGTAGATGGGGTATTCAGTTAACTGTTCAATTTCTTTATCATCGGTGAATTCATCGTTGATTCGTTTGGTATTGAAGTAATTGAATAGGTCACCGCAAGTAGATTTCGTTCTCCACATCTCATTTTTGAAGTGAATGTAGACATATTCTTTCGTTTTGGTATCGTAAGCAAGGACGTTACCATAAACAGGTTTGCTTTTAGTAACTAGCGCTAACATAATTATAAATCCATGTAGAATGCAACTTTTTCAGCGATGGCGATTAAATCGCTTTTGCTGATTTTGTTATCGAAGTCTTTGTCTTCTAAATCACCTAACACTGCTGAAATAGCACAACCGAATTCTTCTAATAATTTTTCTCTGTTTGTCATAATAATTAATCATCCTTTCTAGGAAGGTAAGTAACTTCCTTGTAACCTAAGTCTTGACATTGCTTGGTCATTTTTTTGACTTCGCTATACTTAGTGTGTTTGCTTTCTTCGGCGTTCATAAGACCGACATTAGCATAATATGATGTGGAATAGACTCTTGCTTTGTCATTCCAACCAATGAATGTGATACCACCATCACTATGTTTGAAGTGGAACATTTTGTTTTGTGACATACTTTTGACCCCCTGTTCACAATAATAATATATCAAATAATATATATAATGTCAATATTAAATTAAGAAATATTTTATTTTTTTATTTAGCTGCGTCTGATGCGGGCTGGATTCTGTTAGCACGGCTAGGAAAAATCCACATCAAAATCCGCATCAAAAAACCGCCAGGGAGGATATACCTGACGGTTACTTTATTGATACGCTCGTATGACACATGCATTTGTAGGAGGTGAGCGCACCAACCATTATAGATTTGTTCCTGCTCTGCTGGGAACGAATATATATTAAACCATATATGTTAATTTGTCAATAGCCTTTTTACAAAAATGTGGACAGATGCTGCTGTGATTCATACCGTGCTATTATGCCAGAATAAAAAAAGATGCGGGATGGAATTCCCACATCAGTTTCGGCTATGACATTCTCTTAATTTCATCTTCATAATAGACTGAAGCAACCATATTTGGGCTTTCAGGAAACGGGTCATCAAGGACGATAATGTCTTTCACCTCAGGCAAGACATCACCATAATATTCACCGTTCGGTTCAAAGCAGGTCTCATCAATTTCTTGACAATTCCTGAATTCAATCATGGCCTCTTTTCTATGCTTATAGCACTTCTCAGCAATAAAAACTCTTCCGCTGATAGAAAATACTATATCGTCGCCATTCCTAAAAGATTGCTCTATTTTTTTAATTTGTTCCTTGGTCATGTTAGTTCTCCTTAATAAGTGTGTTTAAAGTAATATTTCATAATGTCAATTAAGTCTCCGTAAGTAAAGAAGTTAAAATACTCAGGATGGTTATAATTAAGCCAACTATTATAAATACCTTCTACAATATTTACTTCTTCTTTAATCACACCAACTATTTCAGTCCAATCGTCTTCCCATTCATCTCCATTCAAACCATCAAAGAAGTCATCAATTTCGTTATAATGCGCAAAAGCGTAGGCGTGTTGCAAGAAGTATAGATAGTCTTTATTTCCTTTGTTGACTAATTCTTCATAATCTCTATGGATTTTTTCTTGTAATTCTTTAAGTGTCATTTTTTAATCCTCCTTATGACACCTATAATATATCATTTAATATACAATTTGTCAATAGAAAAATGTTGACTTGAACTGTTTTTTCACCAGACGTATCCGCATCTTTTATACCGTGCTGGGATACGCAGAATTCTAGCAGGATTCTGATTGGATTCTGAACAACTGTTCTGGTGATGCAAGGATACGGTTGGATACAGAAGCAATGGATGCAGATGATGTGATTTAGCACGGTAAGAGATGCAAAATAAAAAGGCGGAATTTAATCCGCCATTTACTTTATAGCAAATGCTGTGGCTTGTAACAAAGTTTTGCACCATCTTCTATTAAAGCAAAGTTAAGTGTTTCTCTATCAACGTTTGGAGCGACTAATACGTCTTTTCCTAGATTTAAACTATGACTTACGATTATAGCAGTGCCCGAATGCAATGTAGCATTTATAACGAATTCTTTATCGCATAAACTTGCTATGATACGTGTTCTTGAAGCAAAGGTAAACATAGTGCAGAACGCATTTGGTGGTAATTCAGTGATGATTAAATCACAAGTATCGTAATCTTCCATTGGCTGTTTTTCCATTAAAGAATGTCCTAAAACAGCAATTGTAGGCTTTTTAAGAGACAAAACATGTTTGTCCATATCATTCTTCAAACTGCCTATTAAATAAGTCAAATTAAGGTCATTTTTAAGAACTTCATCAGCGATATGATAGTCTTGCAAATTAGGGTTTCTAGTGCATGATACCGAAATAATGTTTTCGTTTTTAAGAAGGCTAATGTCTCCTTGGTAAAAAAGAACGAATGGTGGTCGGTAAGACTGCCTTAATTTTTCAGGGTATTCTTCATCTAAAATAGTGATGAACTTGTCTTTGAACGAATTAACTGTGTGCTCTAATGTCTCGCAATCCACTTCTTCCTTGCTTGCGACAGCGCGATAAATGTCATTCCAGTCTCCCTTGTATTTGAGAGCTAAGTAGAGCAATATTTTTCTTACTTCCATACTATTTGCCATTCCTTTCTTTAAGCATTGTTTCGAGCCTAACCATACATTTTTCCCAAGCCTTGCCTCCCTCTTTCAACCTATAAGAATAGTGGAGCAATGCTTTGAAACTCATTGTGTCAATGTTTTTTACCATAGTTTTAATCCTCCTTTATGGTCACTTATAGTATATATTAATTAATATATATTGTCAACACATTTTTACGACTTAAATAAAAAAGATTTGATGGTCATGGATGCGATAGTGATGGATGCTAATAGCACGGTCACATGGATAACAAAAAAGCTGGACATTAATCCAGCTATTTTCTATTCAGCTAATTTGTACTGGTCTATTTTAACTACTTTAGTACCAGTATATTCGTAAAGGACAACTTTTGTATCTTCACTTGCTCCACTACGACTTCTAATTTCATTTTTGATGTCTTCAATTTTCCAACTAGCAGTATAGAAAGTCCAACCATCTTCAATATCATCAGCACTTTCAGGTGTTAAGTTTCCATCATAGACAAGTACTTCAGTACCAGTCCCAAAGAACCACGCTTCAACATAATCTAAGTATTTGCTATCAGTGTCTTCAGGATAGTATGCTTCTACATATTCACCTTGGCAACATCCGCGTAATGGTCTCATATGATATTTTTTTCCATAAATCACAGATAAGCAGGTGATGATAATTCTAACTTTTTTGTCTTCATCTAAAGCCTTTCTAATAATGTTTGCTTCTATTGGAGAAAGTTTTTTACCATTCTTTTTCTTAGGAAGCATATCGTTTAAGAAAGCCATTATAGAGCCTTTGTAGTAGTAGTCATAGGAATAAGTATTGTACTCATCCATAATACCTTTAATTGCCTTTAAATCATCGTTTTTATCGACATTGTAGAATTCCTTGCAACCATCGATGATAACTTCATTTCCTTCATCTTCTTCAATATCGTAAACGCGATAATCAAAGAATTCAGGGTTAAGTGTTTTTGCATAAATTTTTTCCATGTGTCTATCCTCCTTTATGCACCTTTATTGTATATTAAATAAGATATATTGTCAATAGTTTTTTAAGACAATTTTAAAAATAAAAAAGGCCTCATAGCGAAGCCTCATTTCTTATTCTACAGGTGATTCAGGATTTTATTCCGTGCTGCTATTAGCTTCTGCGCAGTACAAGGTGATTGTTATTTCTCCTCTGTACACAAAGTTCAGGTCAGATTTGTTTTCCTCAGAAACTGTTACATCAAGGCCCAACTCCCAATAGGATATACGCACGGTGAAGGGACCGTTTGTCCAGTACCTTGTGTTGTCGTAGATTTGCTCATTGTGATACCTTTCGGTTGAGTAGCAATCCATCTTGTTTGTTCCTTGGTAGTAGACGTTTAGCAAGTCTCCGTCCTTGAGTGTATAATTTGTCTTAGTCACATTACCATCAACTTTTGTTGTACCAATGCCACTCGTACATCCAACTAATAATGGTAGAATTCCTAACATCAAAAACTTTTTCATAAAATTTTCTCCTTCGCTTACTTCAATATATACCATCAAGTCCTGGATGTCCAGTGACTGACTTCAGCGATGCTAGCACGGTCACGTATGATGCCGCACTTCCACTTCCATCCGCTTCAAAAGGCAAAATAAAAGACAGGCACTAGACCTGTCTCTTATGGAGATAAAGAGGACAAACTATTTCAATAAAATTGCGCTTAACTTTTCGTAGTTTTCTTTATCAATGAATTGTGGGTGTTTGCCATTATCAAACGCGATTAAGTATCTTGGTGTGGTTTCCCATTCGCAAGGAACTTTTGTGATGATACCTGTTTCTTCATCAGTTTGTTCTTCATACTTTGTTGGTTTGTCATAGTTAACATGTGGTTCGGTTTCACTTAAGAAAACGATTTTGTTTGTGTCGACAACTAATTCTTTAACGTTGCCTTGTTCATTGATACGATTAATTTTAACAAATGCCATTGTAATACTCCTTTTGGGTTCTTCCCATACTCTTTAATGTAATTTGTTCGTAAGGTTTCTCGTTTCACCTTACGTATATATATTAACATTATTTTTTAAATATGTCAATACCTTTTTTAAACTTTTTTTATTTTTATTCAATTTCACCTTTATAACCGATAATCCATATTTTATTTCCACGCATACATTTATTAATGAATATTCTTGCCTTATATGCACTATCGAATACTTTTGTGAACTTTTTTCCTGTGTTCATATCTAAGCAATAGACTTCTATCATAATTAGTATTCCTCAGGAAATAGAATAGTAGTAACTGACCTATCCCATTCAGTAATTATCCAAATCTTAACTCCATTTTCGTTTGTGTAAGAGCTAAATAATCTATCATCACCATTCTTAAGGGCACTATCGTTGAGAGCCTTGTCTTCTTCACATAAGTCTCCCCAATCACCATTGATGTGTCTTTGAAAACTTTTCCATACAAACTCAGTGAATTTCGTATTATCTCTTGATGTCTCAGCAACACTACTTGTAGCCACTAATTGACCATAATTGAACTTTGCCATATTGATGTCCTCCTATCATTGACACCATTATTATAGACCATAAATTAAAATAAGTCAATAGTATTTTGTAAATTATTTTATATATTATATATTAAATAATTTTCAACTTGACCAATCGCTGGGTATATATTATTATGATACCGTCAAGCACGGCATAGCATCGGGAATGAGAATTCTGGATACGATTCCACAGCTTCTGCCGTCGGGAAGGAGAACTTCATATGCCAACACAAGAATATTTAGCGAGAAAAAGAAAATACATCCAATCCTATAACAAGAAAAATTACCGTTCCATGAATTTAACTTTTAGAGTGGACGACCCAGATGACATGGCCATCTACGAGTTCCTTCGCTCACGTTATAGCACGGTTCAATTTGTGAAGGATTTAGCTAAAGCTGCGATGGACAAAGAAAAAAGTGAAGGACGTTATTAGCCTTCACCTTTTTTATTTTTGTTAAATTTTAATCAGCGTAATCTTCTTTGGTCCAAGCAGTTCCGTTGGCTTTAAATTGAGCATTCCATTCCTGTTCCAATCTAATTGCCTTAGTCCAAGAGTCTACGCAATGGACAACTATTACTTCAGCTCCATCAACGTTAAAATCATCAAAGTAATGGTATAAGTTGCTGCTTTTAGAAACCGAAATAGCAATGGCGGTAAAATGGTTGTTCTTTTTTAATTGAATTACAAACGATAGATTATTTTTCATTTGTTAATATCTCCTTTAAAAATTTTGAACTAGTTTTAGCATAATCATCAATGGTATTTAATACCAAATCATGAAAGCAACTAATCCAATAACTTAACTCTTCTTCGTTAATTTCTTCAATTAAGAACTTTTTCAATGGTTCATATTCTCTTTGTTGAGTTTGCCAGTGGATTTTATGACTTAAATATTCATAGACCAAGAAAGCAATCTCGCAATCTTTTAATGCGCAAGTTGGTAAATTGTATTGAACATAGATGGTAAATAAAGTTAATAGCTCTCTATTTTCTTCGCTATATTCGTAGCTGTACAATGCGTTTACCACTTTTGCAGTTTCTTCTGAAAAGATATCATGGTATCTCTTTGGGTGTGTAATTAAGTAATCTTTAAATGTCATACTTTTCTCCTATCCTTTTTACACCTTTATTATATATCATTTAATATATATTGTCAACAACAAATTACTACATCTTTTTCCAGGCAACTTCTCTGGGAATCCATCACGTCGGGCTGTATTTGCACGGTAACGAATCCAGACGCCAGCTTCTGTAAAAAAGGGAACCGTTTGGTCAGAACAGTTCCCAGCAGACAGGAGGTATCAAAATGTTTTGCGTCCAACATAACATTAGATACACCATTATTTTAATAAAAAAAAGAAGGCATTTGCAACTACCTTCTTTTAATTTCTCCTGGTCTCTCTCGCTTATGGTGGGAGTACCCCTTCACCAAGTCTTTTAGCCAACCAACTGGAACTTTCGCTAACCTTCGCCTATTATACCGATTTCAGTGGTTTGGTTATCCCTTAGTAAGGTGGCTTATCTTTCACCTTACGTATATATTATACCATATATATTTATTATGTCAACAATTATTTTCAAATTTTTAAGTTCACGTCCATCAGTCGCCGCTCACTTCGCCGCTTCACCATCACTGCATCTAATAGCACGGTTTACGAAGCATCAAAAAAAGCGGGATTTTAGTTCCCGCCGTTTTATTAACTGTTCTTCTTCGCTTGGTCGAATGCTTTTAAGAAGTTATGAATAGCATTTTTATATGGTGAATTGTCCTTGAATTGGTCTCTTCTTTCAGCCTCTTCTAAATTAGCCAAATTATAATAGAGCAACATATCAGCAACAATTTGAGCACTTGCTTCATCTACTTCAATGGTCAACGTTTTCATTTTTTAATCTCCTTATTTAATAGCAATGATATTTTCAATGTTAATGGTAAACATAATATCGTGTGTGGACTTTTTATCTCCACTATTTTCATAATAATCAGTATCACTAATTTCTTGTCCTTGATATTCATAAACGCAATGTGGTTTATGGTGGTTGGTTAAGAATACTTGCAAACGAGTTTTTCCGGTGTTTTCATTATAGATAAGATTATTTCCTAAATATTTATCAGCACTTGGTTTCTTTGGTGTATTTTTTAATTCGTTTGTAATGGTGGTTTTTTTGCCTTTTAAAGCCTTTTTCTCTTTAACAGCCTTAACATTATTATAATTAACTAAACGAATGGTTGTGGTGGTTGTTTTAACGAAGTCTCCTAACACCTTACGGAATGTAATGGTTAAGTATTGCCCACGTTTCTTTTGATTTAAGATTTCTTGTGTTTGTTCGAGTGTCATAATTTTGTTCTCCTATCTTTGACACCTTTAGTATATCTTATTTAATATATATTGTCAATAACTTTTTACTACTTTTTAAAAATATTTTTTTGCATCAAATTTTCAGCTGCTGAAGCCCGTCATCTTTATTAGCACGGTAGGCAATAATCCTGGGCATAAAAAAATCAGGTATTTCACCTGACTCTTTTCTTATTTCATTTCTTCCATCTCATCAAGGACTGATTTGTCAAACTCGAACAATGGATAGGAACAAAATCCACTATAACCTTTGATACCAGTATTTTTAGCAATCTTGTTATCAACTAACCATTGAGCAATTTCCCCACCATTATTATTGGTGTCAATGAATGCATATTTGTCGCTTGCCACCACATCACTATCAGCAATGTTTACTGTCAACATACCGAAGTAATCTCTAACTCTTTTGCCTTTTGGTGAAACTTCAAGCATTTCGATGGCAAGTGTTCCGTTAGAACGATATGTTCCTTTGAATAATGCGATATGGTATTTGTGACCATAGAAGTTAAGTTCGTAAATTTTCATTTTAGTTATCCTCTTTTCTTTACATATATATTATACCATATATAGAAATAGTGTCAATAATAATTTACGATTTTTTTATTTTTTATCCAAGGACTGCATTCCTGATTCCGATGGTTGGATTAGGATGTTATATTGCACGGTAAACAATCGAACAAGAAAAGCGGCCGTAGCCGCTCATCTATTTCACTTTACTTCTTCGACTGAGACAATCTCATACTCACAATCAATGCCTAGTCCGTAAATTTTAATACATTCACTGACCGAACTAACGCAACATTGTTGCTCATTCCACTGACCATTGGATAAGTTGTCTCTATATTTGAACTTAACTCTAACCATGTCTATTCTCCTATCTTTTACACTTATATTATATAATATATATTAACCATTGTCAATAATTTTTTACTACTTGTTTAGGTGAAACTCGTTGATGAACATCAGGATGGAATTTATACCATCTGGATTTATTGCACGGTAATGCATCGTGATTCGGATGGGCTAGATTCAGATGTGATGGATTCATGACAGTGGAAATGGATACTGTACAAATGTTACTGTAAACCACATAAGGAAAACATTGTCAACTGTATCGTAAACTGCTCATGCACTACTGGGGGGAGGGGTATAGGTCTGGTCTGAGGGGGAGGGGTCATTTTTCTAAATGCCTTCTTTTCCACCCCGCCCCACCCAAGTCAATACTTTTCTACGATTTATTGTATTCTGTCATATTCCGTAAAACACTATTGATATGGAGTGAATAGTAATTTACGACTTTGAGCACGAATATAAATATTAAAATATTTATTCAGCAAAAAACGTTGCACGAGTTTCATTTTTCATAAAATTATATATTATTTCTTATATATGTATGTATGTATGTATGATGCAAAGTTTATGAAATTTATAACTCTTCGAAAGAATTTAAATACATATATATTTATATATATTTTTTTCGTAAAATCGTAATAAATTATTGACATGCACTTTTTTATTATATAAAACTGCATTTTTATGTTGTCGCTAGTATTTTGTGTGTGTTAAACTTTTATTAGCGAAATTATTCGTGTGTTTACTCTATTCCAGGAGGTAAATTATGGAAGACGAAATCAAAAAAGAAATTTTGGAAGGCGAAGAAAATAAGGATGAAGAGGGTGCTCCGACAGAACCCGCTGAAAACAGTAACGAAAGTTTAGTTACTGATTCTCCTGCTGACGATACTTCCGCGTTAGAAAATTCAGAAAATCCAGAAACTGAAAATGAAATCGTTAATGATTTCCACGTTGATGCCGTTAAGGATGTGGTTACTCCTCCAATGGCTGAAAACGAACCGATTGGGGAAAATAAAAGTTCCGAATCAGTTCCGTCAGAAAACGATTTAGTTGAAGAGAATGGAGCTGTTGACACATCTATTAAGACTTTCACGCAAGAGGATGTGGATAAACTCGTCGGTGATACTCGTGTCAGAACACGTGAGAAAACATTCCGTTACATTTACGACCGTTACGGTGTGAAAAATGAAGAAGAGTTAGATGGCTTAATTGCTAATGCACAACGCTATGATACTCAGAAGGAAATGTATGAATCAGATAAGGCTAATTGGGAAACTGAAAAGTCTGAATCCGATAAGCGTTTAAATGATATGAGTGAACAGATTGCGTTAATGCAGTCTGAAATCTCACCTGACCGTTACGAAGACGCGAAATTAATTCTTAAAGGTAAGGGTTTAGAAGTTAATTTAGAGAACATTTCTGCTGAATTAGCGACTCACCCGGAATGGAAGAAAGAAGAAGCTAAGGTTGAAGAACCTAAGGCTGCTCCTGAAAAACCAACGATGAGAATTAGAGCGTTAGGTAACGAACAGAGACCGGCGCCTGAGGTCAGTGAAGAAGAACAGGCACAGAAACTATTTAAAATGAAGTGGTAGTTTTATTGGTAATTTGAGGTACATGCACATGAACAATGATGAAATTCAAGCTTTGATGGCAAAACTTCAAGAAGCCGGCTTAAATCCTGAAGATATCGCTGATGGCGTTTTATGGCCATTATTCCGTGATGGAAAGATGTCTAAAGAAGACTTAGGCACTTTATGCAGCTCAATCGGATTAGAACTCGCTGAAGATTTTGATAAGGATGCTGGCGCTGGTGATGGTGCCGGAAACGTCACTGAATCAGAAGCCGAAGATTTAAAAGAAATTAAACCAGGCGAATCTAAAGAAGAGTTTAAAGAAAAGGTTGAAGAAGCTAAAGAAGAAAATAAGGCTGATGGCGCTCCCGAAGATAAAGTCGAGGAAAAAACTGAGGAAGAAAAATCCGAAGAAGATAAATCTGAAGACGAAGAATGGGACGACGTGAAGAAAAACATCTTCAAGCTCTAAAATTAAAAAACAGAAGCCATATAGAGTAATAGATTTTCTTTCTTATAAAAAACAATAATTTATATTAGAAAGGAAAAAATATTATGGCAGGTAATGCTATTGCTCTTATTCAAAAATATGCGACAAAAGCTTGGGATGAAGTGTATGTTGCTGAAGCTCGCTGCGCTATCTTAGACGGCGAAAAAGATTTCTTAAAATTCACCGGTACAAAGACTGTTAAAGTCGCTAAATTCATGGGTGCTGGTTTAAAAGACTATGGTCGTGCTAACGTTCCAGTTTCTGGTAACTTCGGTGGTGACGGCCATGGTACAGGTGATGCCGTTGGTACAGGTTACGGTTATCCACAAGGCGACATCGCATTAGTGTGGGAAGAATTCACTCTTAAAGTCGACCGTGCGATTCAATTAAGAATTGAATTAATGGACGATGAAGAAACAGATGGTCTCGCCGTTGCGATGGCTCTTAAAGAAACAAATAGAGTCAACGTCGTTCCAGAAGTTGACGCTTATGTCTTCTCCAAATTAGCCGAATACGCCGGTGCGGTTAACACCACAAACATTGCTGACCCAGTTGCTGGACAACTCGGTTACACAGTCAATGGTCCAATTTATCACTTAAATCTCGCTTTCGAAACACTCGAAAACAATGAAGTTCCAGCTGAAAGACAAGTTATCTTCTGCTCCACTTCCTTCAGAAACAAATTAAGAAATACCAATGAATTAATCCGTCAAATCGACGCTTCCGAATTCAAAGGTAACATCAGTTTCAAAATCGAAGAATACGAAGGCCGTAAATTAATCACTGTTCCAAACAGCCGTTTCAGAACAATGGTTGAATTACTCAACACTGGCAACGGTGGTTACAGATGGGGTGCCGGTTCTCAACAAATCGACTTCATCGTTTGCGACCCAAGCAAAGTTGCTCACGTTGTTAAATACGAACACGTTAAAACATTTGGCCCAGGCGTTGTCCAAGACTTCGATGGTTACAAAGTTAACGTCCGTATCTATCACGACTTATTCGTGTTAGACAACAAGAGAGTTGGCGTTTATGTCCACACATCTGATGTTGCTGCTGTCGAACCAGACCTCAACTTCGCGTTCGATGCTGCTAACAACATGATTTCTGGCACATGGATTGCTCCATTACGTCCAGGCATCTTAGTTACCGAACTCTACGCGATTGCTTCTGCAAGCGTTCCAGCAGTTGGTTCTGATGTTGCTGATGCATCTGGTGCAATTAAGATTACTCCATATGCCAACTTAGCAGTCGCAGGCTTAAGCGCCAATACCGCTTACAAGCTCTTCGGTGCTCATGATGATAAGGTCACAATCGTGTCCAGTAAGGCATTCACAACTCCAGCCGCTTAGTTGATAGAAAAGTTGGTAATTAAAAAATAAAAATTAGGTCTTGCTTCGGCAAGGCCTTTTTGTTACAATAATTGAGCCGCAAGATGAAATAGGCTTACGAGCTGGGGTTAGGTAATTCAGCATAAGGCCTCTCGTCCCAGCGGCTGAACTGCAAAGCAGATGGCAGTATAAACATGCAAGGCCTGGGGTTATCCCGCGCGGCGTCCAATGAAGACGTTAAACTCGATATTTGGTCCATTGATAAAAAGGTGGCCGTAGATTCCTACTAAGCTGATATACTTTCAGTGGTGTTGTGCACAATACCGTAGGGCGCCTTAAGTGCTAGGTGAAATTAGCACTTTTTTATTATTGATAATAATACTGTTTTCGATTAAAATTAATTTGAATAAGCGATAGAGGACACAATTAAAGAGGACACAATTATGGCAAAATATACTCCTAATAAAAACAAGAAAAGTATTACTAAGAAAAATGATAATGTGAAGAAAATTCAAGAAACCGAAGGTGGAAACTTTGGTAATTATAAAGAAAGTACTGGTGGTGGCACTCCTTTTGAAAAAGGTAATTCTAATACTAGGACTACTCGTGAAAATGGCAAAAAAAGAGAGGCTCAAAATCCAACAACCAACCAACCGAGAACAAATGATGGCAAGTTTACATACAAGTCAGTAAACGGCAAATCTATTGACCCGAAATATGGTCCCTCCCGTGGTAAAACAGTGAATCCACTTCTAACCGGTGGTGAAAATGGTATTGAAATCTCAGACGTTGAGAAACAATTTGGTGGTCAGTCTGGTTCTTATTGGGATAAGTATAAAGATAAATGGTATCAAAAAGGTGGTAAAGTGGTCACGCAAGGACTTTCTACAAAAGTCTCCGCCGAAACCATTTGGAATATGGCTAAAAGAAGATATGACACTGTTAAAGGTGAATTTTTGGGTGAATCTGAAAGTTGGTCCACTAAAACTGGTAAAAAATCTGCCGCTGAACAAGCCGCTGTTGAAAAAGCTAAAGCCACTGGTGAACAACAATACGCTATTGATGCCAGCACAGGTGCGATTGAAACTAAGGGCGGTTTGAAGAAAGCTATGAAAGACTTCGCTGAAAAGAAGAAAGCTCCTGTTGTGGAAGAACCAAAAGTCGCCGAACCTGCCGCTGAAGCGCCTGTTGAAGCACCAAAGGAAAATCCAGAGGATAAAAAACCTTGGGGCTCTGGCAAATACAACATTGGCCAAAAGAATAAAGCAATTTCAGTCATTAAAGAAATGCTTGGCGATGAATATGATGCCGAAATCTGGGAAGATGAAGGCAGTCTTGAGGAATTCATCGAACAAAATCCAACAATTTTGGATTAATAAGGAGAAGAGAGTGTTGAAAGACACTCTTTTTTTGTTATAAAATAATTTTGTATGGAAGAAAAAGAAGTTATTACCGTAGAAAATGAAGGTGGAAAGGGTAATCCTAACCACAAACCTGCCGGTTCTCCTGATGGCGGCCAATTTACTAGCAAAAATGAAGCCGAAGGTGGATTTTTAGGCGTTGAAAAAGACGAAAAATACGATGACGAAATGGGAGTTATCGAAATTAAAGAAGAAAAAGAGCTAAATCCATTAAAATCAGCAATGCTACAGTTTGCCGGTAAGAAAAAAGAGGCTTTAAGTCAGCAAGCTCGTGATTATATGGCTTCGATTGCCAGCCATTTAAAAGAAGAACAGATAAATTACATTGAAAATTTAAGTCGTGAAGATAGAATCACACTTTTAAGCAACAATAAAATTGCTGGATATGACCCGATTAAATTAAAATTTGCTTCTGACGACCAGTTAAAAGCTCTTTTATATGCAGAAATGATTCAAAATGCTCCAAAGAGCATAGAACAACAAAAAATTCTCTTAGATAAAGCCAAAGAAGACCTAAATAGTCAAAAAAAAGAAGAATTGGCACAAAGCGATGCTGAAATAGTTACTGGTATTTGGAAATACATAAATCCAAAGCCATCTCAATACACAGAATTAAAAAATAGCGGTTCTTATGACGCAAAAGTCGAATATTTTCAAAAAATATTAGATAATCCTGATGCTTTGATTGCTGAAAAGGCGAAAGCAACCCAAAATATGGCTAAATTAAAGAAATTTGCCAAAGATGGGGAGGCTTACGAGCAGTTAAAAAGCGAAATTGACGCGAAATATGTCGATAAATTCGAAGAAATTGAGCAAAAATACTCCGAATTAAGTGGAAAATTGTCCGCATTTTACGATGAAAATGGGCAAAAAACCGATTTAGTCAAGAGTGCTGATGCGTACTGTGATAAGTTTAAAGACATAAATTCTGCATATTCAAAAGCTAGAAAAGATAAAGCAGTATGGATTAATCAAAAATGGATGAAAGAACATCCTGAATTTGATGACGGAACTGTTTATGGAACAGCTATAAAATATTTTGGCCCCAAATTTGAAAAGATGTGGAATAATATGACCACTGCCGAACGTAACCAATTGATTGATTATACTGGTGGTGGCTTTAGTAAATACAATAAACCACTGAGGGGATTGGCCCATTCCGGTTGGTCTGGGTTCGGTTTCTCTACTGCGATTACCAATCTCACAAATGCGATTGATAAATGCACATGGGAGGAAGATATTTGGGTTCAAAGAGGTATTTCTGACGCAAATATGTTTAAATTGCCTGGTAGCAATAAGCTAAGGTCGTTATTTAGTATGACTCCTAGCGAATTGCAATCGTTAGTTGGTAATTCATTTAAAGAAAATGGTTTCTATAGTGCAGGCGCAGGAAAAGGAACTGGCTTCTCTCACGGTAACGTTATATTAAATACATATTGTCCAAAGGGAACTAAGATGGCATACATGAATACTAAAGGCCATTATGCATACGGTAGTGAAAATGAGATGATTCTTCAACGTGGTTATTCATATAGAATCACCAAAGTTGAGAAAAAAGGTAGCAAATTCTATATCGACTGTGAAGTTATCTTAGGTTCTGATAGTGATAAAATTACTGATGTTGATGAATTAGAAAAAATCGGTAAAAAGCATTTAGGATAGGAGTAAATATATGGATGAAGATAAGGTAATTTTAAACATACCTGACCCAAAAACCATTCCTTGCTTAACTTGTAAACATGGAATGATAAATTTCTTAGCGGAATATTGCGCTAAGTATGAGTTGAAGCCAAGTAAGGTCTATTTTGAAAATCAAGAGTGTGAAAAATACGAACCTATACAATAAAAATTTCAAGAGTCACAAAAAAACTCTTGACTTTTTTATATATATAGTTTAATATATAGTGTCGATAAAAGGAGGAATAAAATGTTAGGAGCAATTATCGGAGATATTGTAGGTTCAATTTATGAATTTGATAACCATCGTTGGAAAGCTTTTGAATTATTTAGTAAAAAGATGTTTTTTACTGATGACACAGTAATGACGTGCGCTGTTGCAAAATCATTATTAGATAGCAGGGGTGCTAATATTATTAAATGTTTAAAAGATTATGGTTACGCGTACCCACACAAAGGATATGGCGGTAGTTTTCGCACATGGCTTTTCGGTGGTAAAAGCGAACCTTATTATAGTTTTGGTAATGGCTCTGCAATGAGAGTTTCTCCAGTTGCATGGTTTGCAAAATCTGAAGAAGAAGTAAAGATTTTAAGCAAACGTGTAACAGAAGTGACACACGACCATCCAGAAGGCTTGAAAGGTGCCGAGGTCACAGCGATGTGCATTTTTAAAGCACTTGAAGGTGGTGGCGATTTATCGGTTAAAGAAAAAATTAGAGAATATGCCGAAAAAGAATATCCTGAAATTAAGAAAATGAACTATGCTGATTTAGTTAGAAATTATAAATTTAATGAGACTTGTCAAAATACGGTTCCGCAAGCTATCTACTGTTTTTTAATCAGCAAGAATTTTGAAGATTGCATTAGAACATCAGTTTCTATTGGTGGCGATACAGATACTTTGTGTGCAATATCTTGTGCAATAGCAGAGGCATATTACGGTATTCCAAAGCAATTTAAAAAAGAGATTTTAAAATACTTTAATGCTGCCGATAAAAAAAAGTTATTAGAACCTTTGAACGAAATATATAAAGAATATGGATTAAATAATTATATTCCTTTATAATAAAAATGATTTAAAGCGAGGATTTTAATATGAAAAAAGTTTTTGTTAGCATTCCGTTAAAAGGTAGAAGTAAGGAAGAGATTCAAGATTCTTTAGATAAGATTAAGAGTGCCGTTGAAGGTTTATTAGATTCAGATGTCGAATTATTACACCAAGACGTTAAAGATTTGCCAGATTTTGAAGGTGAAAGTGGTGCCGAAGAAAATCTTGAATTTTTAGGCAAAGATATCCAATTAATGGCTGATGCCGATTATTTTGCTACCATTGATGATAACTGGGATTATAGACATTGCCGTTTAGAAGAAGATATTTTCAGATATTATAAGAACGCCGGGAAGTCTTGGGAAGAGAATAAAGACAATATGTTAAGATTCTCTTTGAACATCATTGCTCCTGATATTGCTAAAAAAGAAAGAGAGGAAGCAAAGAAACTCTTTAAGATGGAATTTGGTGATGAATATATAGACGAAGCTCGCGAGGAAAAGGATTAATGATTGAAATAAAAGAAACCAAGAATTGTGACAGCAGGGTTGTAAAAGACCCAGAGCAACTCACAGAAGAGGCCGTTGAAGAAGATACCCGTTATCACATTGAAGCCGTAGAAAAATGTGGCGATTTCATTTGTGATAAAATCAAAGAGCAGTTCAAAGAACACGACCATACAAAATTAGGCAAAGACTTGCCGGATTTTATAAAGGCTATGAAAGCTCATTTAAGTGGCAAAAAGTTCAAGGACCAACCTTGGTGGAAAACGCATCTTACAGAACGTCATCACTTAAATGATAGAGTTCCGGACGATGTTAATCTAATTGACGTCCTAGAAATGATTTGTGACTGTGTTAGTGCAGGTTTGGCAAGAAGCGGAGAAGTTTACGATTTGAAAATTTCAGACGAAGTTCTTAAAAAAGCATTTGATAATACTGCAAAAATGCTGATGGATAATATTAAAGTTGTTAAACCAGAGGATGCCGAAAAAGATGAAGCATCTAAATTATTTAAAATGGATTTAAAGGAGGATTAATTATGTTTAATAATGGTAATAATGGTGGTGGAAACCCTAATCATGCTGCTGATGGAAAATTTACTAGTGGCGCTAATCAAGCCGGAAACGGTGGCAATAAAGTAGAACCAAAAGCTAAATATGAAGACCAGATAAAAGAAAAACTCGGTATCAAAAATGATGCAAATCCTTCTTATGAAGAAAAAATGCAAAGTGCTTTTGGTATGAAAAATCCTCAACCGATGGAAAAACCTAAGAAAAAATGGACCATCGGAACAAATAATGGTCAATTATTAGGTGGCGAAGAAATCATTGAAGCGGATACCGAAGAAGAAGCTTTTAAAATTGCCGAAGATAGATATCCTGGCTATGCTGATGAATTAAGCGTGAACCCAGTTGAAGACAATAATGCTGGCATGCCTGAAAATGATAAGTTTAGCAAAGCTAAAAACCAATTAGACCAATATGGCGAAGCCATTGTTGGCGAAGAAGGTGATAGAGTTTTCTCTGTTTCAACTGATGGTGAAAAATTCTATGGATTTAGTTATAGAACCAATTATAACGGTCCAATCGAAGGCACAGAAGAAGAGTATGACGATGGTTATAATTCTTTAGAAGAAGCCGTCGCTGCGATGGAAAAAGATGGCTATCCTATTTATGATGAATTTAAAGGTGAAAAAGCGAAAGATTCTAAATTCATTGTGAATAAAAGAAATCCTGATTATAGGCATACCGTTTCCGCCGATAAGTCTGTCAGCGATGAAGAATGGGATACCTATGAAAGCGAAGATGAATGGAGAAAAGCCAATCCTGATTATAAAGACCAATGGGAAGAAGATGATTATTCTCAAAAAATCCAATCTCAAATGGGTATAAGCAATCCAGAGCCACCAGAAGAAAATGAAAAGCAAAAATTATGGAATTCTTTTAGCGAAGAAATGAAGTCTTCATATAACAACGATTTTGAAAAATTTTCAAAAGAATATGACGAAGTAAAAGAAGCTCCTAAAAAAGATTTAGAAGAAAAAAATAAACATAGACAAAATCTTTTGTCAATCAAAAACGCTAAAAGTATGAGCGAATTAAATGCCTTAAAAGATTCGTTGCTTACTAAAAAACTAAATGGTGAAATTAACGATGAACAATGGAATCAAATTGCCACTGCTTATTCTAACGCCAAAGATATCTTAGGAGGCAATTAATTATGTCCAGATACATTCCGTATGACAAAATAGCAAAACTCCGTGAAGCTGCTCGTAACGGTGACGAAACAGCCAAGCGTATTCTCATGGCTCAGCTCGACGATGAGGCTGATTTTTCTAAAGATTTAGATGATTATTTTAAGCCTCAAGAAGAAGAGATAGAAGAAGCAGCTGAAAAACCACAAGAATCAGTTAAGCAAGAAGAAACTCAAAACATTCAAAACGAAAATTCTGGCGTTCCTGCTTTAACTGGTCAAGTTCCAGAAAACGAAATCTCAAACTCACTAATGTCATTAATATCCGCGTGTGATAAAAAAACATTAGAACTCGCTAACGATTCAGATATTAGTGATGCCACTAAAAGAGGTTCACTTGCCATTCTTCAAGAAATTAAACAATCATGTTTAGACAACTTAGAAAAGTTTGGTAAATTAATGTCTTCAATTTCTAAAAAAACTGTTGAAGAAGAATAAGAATTAAAATAAAATAATTGTGTAGAAAGAAAACTTTTCTCTCTATATGGCTCTGCAAAAAATGGAACGATATCAACCGTTCTATTTTTTTATATTTTATTTATCATAAAAATATACTAAAATTAAGAAAGAGGGCACAAATTATGTTAAAAGTTGGTTTAGAAATAAAAAATGGGTCCAAAATTTTCAAGCCGAAGAAAGGTGATGTTGTCATCTTTGACGGCAAAGAATGGTATGTGACCACAAAAGATGATATTTTTAAAGAATATCAAGACAAAGTTGATGCTAAATTGGCTGAAGTCAACATTAAAGTTGCTGAAATGGAGCAATACAAAAAAGATACTTCGGCTCAAATTGCTGAAATGGCTGCAGTTATTAAACAATTCGTTGAATTGAAAGGGGATAAATAATATGAAAAAAAGATTTGGTTTAGTTTTAGGTGTGCTATGCACTGCATTTGCGATTGGCATGTGTGCAATTAAGGCGCCTACAATGTTAATCGCTGAAGGTGAGGAAAGCACAGAAGTAACTTTTGCTGAAAAAGTCTACACATATGAAGACGAAAACGGCACAATGGTGTTAACTCTTACAAGTGAAACAGAATTTAGCCTTGTGATGACACCAGTTGAAGGTGAAGGCATTTTAGGAACTGGCACATATACAAGAGATGGTGACGTTATTACGTTAGTCACAGAAAACGGAGAAATGAAAGTTTCTGTTAACGATGAAACCATGACTTTTGCTGAATATGAAGAAGTGTTTGAATGTTCTGTGGTTTTAGGAAAATATGACCATGGTGAGATTAGTGTTGACGCTTTAAAAGGTCATGTAGGAGACGTTGTTGAAATCACCGCCAAACATGATTTCTTATACTTAGTTGATTATGTTGCCGTAAATGGTGTTAATTTAATTGAAGACGAAGACATCAGTGGACTTTATAGATTTACTTTAGTTGAAGGCGAAAATATTATCACTGCAAAATTTATTGTTGATTCTGAACTTCTTGGTGAAATGTCTATTATTTACGAACAAGCCATGAACAAAGACTGGACCAATTTATTTAGTTTAGAGAATGTTGTCAGAATTGTCTCCTTCTTATTAAACGGTGGCTTGTTATTAGCGATGGTCCGTTATTTCATCAAAGATAAGAGAATTGAAAAGAACGTTGAGAATAGTGTTAAGAGCACTTGTGAAAAAATCGTGCCAGAAACAACCAAAAACGCTGTTGTTGAAAGTGTAAAAGAAGTATGTGCTCCAATGTTTGCCGAAACAACTGGTAATCAGCAAGAAATCGTTAGAGTTGTTGGTGTTTTAGTAAAATGCATTGCTTTAATGGTTGAAGATACACCAGATTCAAGAAGAGCCATTCTTGCCGAACTTTCTAACTTAAATATCGGTGATATGAAAGTCATTGAAGATGCCAAAAAAGTTATTGAAGAATTCTTTGCTAGCAAAATGTCTGAAATGCAAGACACAATGAATAAATTAGATAAAGTTATTGAAAAAAATAAAGAAATCGCAAACAAAACAGTTGAAGCGGCAAAAGACGAAAGAGATAACGAAAGAGACAATTTGCCACCATTAGCGAGTGCTGATGATGGAACTCAAATTTAATATAGTTTTCTAGGAGGGTCAAATGAACAAGCGAAACAGAACGTTAGTTATTTGTGGTATTGTATGGGCGGTCATTGCTATCGTTATCACAATCGTTGGCTTTGTATTATCCGGAGCTGACATACTTGCATGGTTTTCGTCCAAATGGGCCATGTATTTATATGTATTCTTAGGTGTTTACCTTTTGGTACTCATTATAGGGTTTATTATTCCAGCAATAAAAGATAGGATGTAAAATATGAAAAATTTTAAGACAGAAGCAGAAAAAATTAAAAAAGGAATTAACAAAAAAGTATTGTTAGGGATGTTTTCCATCCTTATGTGCTTAGGTTTGATTGTTGTGTCCTCATTTGTGCCATTTCTTATCGACCCAAGACAATGGCAAACCAAACAATTTTTAACTGATGAACTAATTATTTGTGCCATCGTTATAATTTCAATGGTTTCAGTTATGTTTATTGGTCAAGCCAGTAATGCACAAAACGCGAATAGTCGAGTGGCAAAAGCTAGAGTTGATTTTTTTGAATCAGTTAAGCAAGTAATTGCAAAAGGTGTTAGTGCTTTTAGACAATGGATTAGAAAATCAATGCAGCCAGAAGATATCCAAACAATCAAAGAAAGAAGATTAAGACACATTGGTATTGACGACACTTTAATTTTAGAATTAGATAATCAACAACTTTTCGAACTAACGAAAGCGGCACAAAGATATCCAATTGAAAATGCCACAGAAGAAAGTGATAGAAAAGGTCGTTATTTTAAAAGAATTAGTGAAGAACAATACAAAAACATTGTTAAAATCAAAGAAGCTGGTTTCCACATCAAATTTGTCGAGCCAGAATATTATTTATCAGTCAAAAACTTAACTGACACTAGAACAGTTTCTGAACGTGCTGTTAACGAAGGAAGAAAAAAGAGATTCTTCTTATCTTCTAGCATTATTAGCAAATTAGCTATGACATTAGTATCAGCAATGATATTTGCTTCGTTAGTTAGGGATTTATCTGCATCAGTTGACCAGGCTGCTGCTTGGGCAAAATTCTTGTCTCGTGTTTGGGCAATGTTGTCTAGTTCATTTATGGGCTTTATTGTAGGTGTTCAAATGAACGATATCGATGCCGAATATATCGAAATGAGAGTTCAAGTTCACACAAGATATTTGCAAGATTCTGATTTCAAACCTTTAAGTCAGCAAGAAGAAGCCAAACAAGAATTTATTGAAAGAGTCAAAGAAGAACAAGTGTTAAAATTAGATAATAAAAGTAATCAAATCGAAATGAAATCTTAACTAGGAGGGCATAATTATGGCAGATGAAAAAGAAAAAAACGAAAATGTCGAAGAGGAAAAGAAAAGCAGTTTGTCGGAATGGTTAGAAAACCACCCAAAAACGGTGTTTTGGTCACGTTTTGTTCTTTGGACTATATCTGCTTGTATTCTTCCCTTTTCGTTCATTGTGTGGCGTTTTAAGCTATTTCACAAAATATCACAAATACAAGTTGGCGGATTTGGAATTATTGCTATTGTGATAGTTGCTTTTTTTGCTTTAACTATTATCAAATATGTAAAATTAGCTTTAAGCGCCAAGTATTCTTTAATTGGGCAAGTTTTAAGTGGTTTTTGCAAAGTGATTATTCCTTTAGTCGCTGCTCTTTTGATTTTAAATAGTGTCAAAGAAAACGTTAGTGCCCTAATCCAAGCGTTAGGTTGTGTGACAATTTGCGAAGCAATAGCAATTCCAATCAATCCGCTTCCAAAATGGGCGTACGAAGCACAAAAGAATGTTCGTGTGGAAGAAAGAAAAGAAACCATGGATTATGTTTTAGATGGCTTCTTTAAAAGAAAGAAAGAGGCCGAAAGTGGTGGTAAATAATGAAACCTGGCGAAAACGAACTCAGAAAATTAGCAGAGATTATTATTCGTAAGTTAAAAGAAGAGTTTGCTATAAAGCATCTCAGTGGTAATTTAGTGAACACAATTACTATTGAAATGGCTGGTGATGAAATTAACATTCGTATACCAGCACAAACATATAATATGTTAAAATATCTAGAGAAGGGGGTTGTCATCCATACTAGCCACGGAAGTTATGCTTCTAAATTAGACGAGGAAGGCAGCTCATTTATGGTATATCCGGAAGGTTCTAGAAAAGGTTCGCATCGTGTCAGCCCAAGAAACCACATCGGATATATAGATAGAATTATCAACAGTTCTATTCAGGAATGGAAAGGATTGGTTGGTGGAGAAGTGAAAGTAGAGGGATAGGTTATGGGCCCAGAATTAGCGCAAGGTATCGTTGGCATAGCAAAGGCGGTAAAAGCAGGAAATGCCATTAAAGGTACTATTAAAAACGTAACAGGAAATTTAAAAAAATGGTATAAGCCTTCTAAGCCAAAGAAGACACGCTTTAAAAAAGCGGGTACAAGCAAAACTGCTTCTAAAAATCCAGCTCCAGCACCAACTGCTCCAAAAATGTAAGGTGAGTTATGGCAGAAGCTAAGATTGTTATAAATTACGAACAAATTATCAGAGCGCTTGGAGCCGAACTTCAAGATGTTTATTTTGCTTTGGCCGCTTTAGACCAAACTGTCGAAGACAATAAAGCCATTATAAATCAAATACAAAATATTAAAGCAATTGAAATTGCTGATGAACAAAATTTTGTCCGCAAAGACAGAGAAAAAAAGCTTCTTAAAGGCACGCTCTACGTTGTGGTTAAATTTTCTCCTGGCGCCACTAATTTTGGTTCATCTGTTTCTCCTATTTCCTTAATGTGTGTAGGTACAGCAAACCAAGTAAAGCCGGCTCAAATTCTTTTAGGTGTTTTTGCTAGCACATGGACTGCAAAGAACCTTTGCCAAGAAATGGTTGACGGTAATGGGAATGATATTGAAATAAGCGACGCTTTGCAAGTTTGGAATACTCCAGAAGTTATCACTAATTTTAATGAAGTTGATGCCGATTTTAAAAACTTATTTAGATTAACTGGAAATATTGTTGTCGGCCAATCTGCTGTCAGAATGGGGAAGCTTACTTACTATTGGAACGAAGTGGTGAATGGCCAAACCGTTGAAAAATCAGAAGTTGTCAATGTCATGTCGTTCCAAGATGGCTATCGTGCTAGTTTAGACAGCCAACCTTTTGGCAATACCAATGGTTTTGCCCAAAGCGAAGTCAATTTTTCTACTTATACTTTTACTATTTCCACTTATTTATTAACTGGACAATTAGCAGCAGATATGTTAGCTGTTAGAGGCTTTAGATATAGACCAGATAATATTTACAATAATTCAACAAGCAAATTTGATGCCAATGATAAAGTAAAAATTAAATTAGAGTTTAATAATGGTTACACAAACGCTCCGGGTTATGATGGCCCCGATACTCCAGAAGCTACTTCAGACGACGACCCTGTAAAAGGCGACGATTTCTATATGTTTTATAAAGTTGTGGATTCACAAATCGGTCAAGAATTGGCCGGAATACCGAATCTAACAATAACATTCACGAGGTAATTATTATGGCAGACAATCGTTCTATAGTTATTACGCTTAAATTGCAAAATGATACAGGTGACGAAACTGATGTAAGCAATCAAACTAGCACCAAAAATACCGAAAGCAAAAGTGACAAAAATAGTAAGGCAAAAGCCGCATACCAAGCAATGGCTATTCAGGCGACATCTATTGCCACAAACGAAGTTATTGCTTGGGCAGATTATTATTGGAATAAAGAATTGACACTTACTGATGATTATATTGGCCAAAGAAACAAAAATATTGCTATGTCTCAAATAAATAAGGGGATAGGTGCTTTAAACACAATAGGGAATTTTGCTGTGTATGGCGCCGCTGCCGGTCCCGTGGGCGCTGTTATTGGTGCTGTCGTTGGCACTGCTGTAGCAGCAGCAGGTATTGCGCGAAGCAACATTCAAGGCAAAGAACAACAAGATATTCAAATCAGACAAATGAATGCTCAACTTGATTTTACCCGTTCTAGAGCAGGTTGGTCAACACAAGCAGCAAGTATAGGAGAAGATTTATGACACACAACATAGTTGCGCAATTTTCTTGTAGTTTGGACGAACATGGCAAATTCAAAGAATATAGAGTTGTTGCTGGTTCTGTTTTTAACGAGGAATATAACGAAACATTAGATAGTGCTACTATTGTTTTGAGTCAAATTTTCAAAGAAGATAGGCTATCAAATATAAAGCCTTATGATTATGTCCGTGTGTTTGACAAAGCTTCTGAATATAATGCAGAAACAGACACATATGCTTTTGATAAGATATATTTGGTAGACAATTTTGACGAAAAAGAAAACAATATTAAAGAGCATGTTTTTGGTTATACAATCAATTTAATGAGTGAAACTAAATTGTTGGAAAAAATACAATGCCCTAACTTAACAATTACTCACGAAGTTGAAAACGGTGTAGTTAAAAAGAAAACAATTTTTGAGTATATAAAGAGATATATGGAGTTATATGTCCCAAAAATAAAATTTAGCAGTGATGGAGAAAATTGGAGCTATGAACCATTAATTAAAATAGACGGTTATGAAGAAGATGATTCGTATCACGAAGCATCAATTATCATCAATTATACTGATAGCAATTTTGAATATTTCAGTGGTCATGGAACTTCTTATTACCAATTTAGTTGCGAATCTGACCAATTACCAAATAATGTAGATTACGATAGCGTAATAATGCTAAATGTCGTGGCGAATGATGATGATGTTGGCTGGACTTCCGATTTTTCAGGCGATTTTATTCCCGGTGATGGAGTTTTTAGAATCAATGCTTATTCCAGCAATTTATATTACGGTTCTTTAACTGTTACTTACAAATATAAAAGATTAACTGAAAGCGGTTATTTTTATGAACGTTTCAACGTCCCTTGCGCCGATATGGCTTTTACAGCACCAACATTAAGACAATTATTAACCATATTAATGCAACAAGTCGGTTGCATTCCTGTTGTTAGAAATAGAAAACTGACATTTTTAGATTTTCAATTAGAAGCCAAAGATTTTGGAAATGGCGATTATAGTATAAACAATACTGTCAATTACATTAGAAGAAGTTTGTCTAGCGATAGTTTTGTCAATTCACTAGTAAATATATCCGAACAAGTTTTAGATAGTGGGAACGAAGTAATTTGTGAAACATTAGGCTTTAGAGATAGAAACAGTTTGCTTTTAAAGCAAGAAGAGAACCTTGCATTAGAAACAAGTTTGCCTATTTTTAAAGTCAACAAATGCATTTTGCACGCTCCGGGCTCATTAGATGGCTTTTTAAGTTCAAGTATGGGATGTGTTTTGCTTGACACGGCACCATCTACATCTTGGCCATGTATTTATTACAAAGAAGTTTTTATCAGCAACGGTAACGCAACTATAAAATTTTTCATTGATGCAGCAGTTAACGGCGTTGATGTTGATGTTAATATTGACCAAATTTATTTTTTGTCTAGAAGTTTAGACAACAAGTATTCGATTGCCGATGTTAAAGAAGTCGATTCTTTTGTTTTGAATTACAGTACAACAACAGCGGATTCCACAAATTATAGAATGAATGGTACTTTAGGAGTTATAAACGGAAGAAGCAAAACCTTATCTTTCAGTGGGTTACCAACCAACAGCGTTGGTTGCATGCTTTCTGGAACATTTAAAAAGAGAGATGGAACAGAAGAGATAAGAGAATTTACTTTTATACGTTTTGCCAACGATGACACGCAGGTTACGTATCATGGTTTGCCTAGAGGCGCAAACTATTGGTTTTCAAATACAGATTGGTCATCTGAAACAAATTATATGAATTGCTTTATTGCCAGATATAATTTGCAAAGTATAGTTTCTTTTCAAACATGGGATATTTCCAAATTAGTTGTTGAAAATAGTGTTAGACAACTTTTGGAAAGAGATTTTGCCAAAATGGAACAAGACATACCAGATAATAATTTAAGTACTTGGACAATAGATAATCTTTCAAAATATGTATATGGTACAGTTGGCTATTCTATAGGTTCTAATAAAATTTCTGGTTTTTCTGATGTTTATGTAACTGGTGAACCCGGATTAAGTTGGATTACAAAAAACAAAACTTATTTAGAAAATATGGTTAAAGTTTTAGAAAAAGGTGGCACTTTTCTTAATTTTAGTGCTTTAAATGAATACTTTGAAGGCATCAGTGATATGCGATTGAACTACTACAAAGGCAATGACCAAGATGCTGTTCTAAATTACGAAATAAGAAATTTGATTAACTACGATTTTCGCTATTATAATCCTATAGGGCCTTCGTTTGATAGTTCCGGTGCTTCATTTTTTACTTCTTTCTTTGTTGACCTTTATTATCAACCATTAAATTCTTTTAACTTGTCATATGTAAAGTCTCAAGAAGAATTAGACTATCCTTTAGAACAATACGATGGGAACGCAAGTGGGCTCACTGATTTTGACCGCTTGTCAATTCATGAGCAAGAACAGGTTGATAGGGTGGGTAATGAAACGCTTTCCATTTCTCAAAGAACTATTAACTTTGGAGACATTCAAAATTTTGAAAATGGACCACTTATTTTTAAAGATGACACAAACAGAAATGGTGCCATAGATAGCGATGACAATGGCATAAAATATATTATCTTCAAACGTTCATTTAGTGTTGGCAATAATTGTTTCAATGCGAGTTATACTGGTTCAAAAGATGCTGTTTTAAAAAACTATTTTACTAGCATAAGAACAAAGTATCGTGCCTATCAATACGTGGATTATTCTCAATCAGTTTTGAGAAAAGAAAGAGACACATTATTTATCAGAATGGCAACGAATTATTTTGATGGCGACGATAAAATTTTCTTTGGCAATAAAACAAACGAAGAAAGCAGTGACTTGTCTTTCTTACAATATGTAATTTATGATGTTGATGGTTTATACAATCATTCAGAAAAAGATATACCAAAAAGAATATCTTACGAAATTGAACAAGACATTGCAAAAGTATCTAACGGTCTAAATGGCTACAGGCAAGAAACACAAACTGTCAAAAATAGTGTTTCTTGTTATTCAACAAACAATATGTTTGGTATTACTTACGAATATATAGATAATGTTGGTGCTGGACCATATCTAAATTATATTACGACAAATGAACATTTAGGTGGCATTCCACAGACATGGCAAATTTGGGGAGAAAATTATAGTTTAAAACATGATGTTTTGTTTACAAATTATATAGATTTTTATTCAAAAACAATTACGAGTTCAGGTGATGTTGACACTACTACTGAACAAATAAGAAAAATTGAAAAATCACCAGTTGTAGACCCTTTGTATAATTATGCACCTATTTTCTATGTGGCTGATAATAATAAGGATTATAGCAATTTAAAACGCACGTTCTACAAAGATTATGCTGAAAGAATCAACCACACAGTACAATTCATTTATTATGCTCCAAATAAGGATGTGCTGGTTAACGAAAATTTCATTTCGTGTGCTCCTGTATTGCAACGATATGATAATCCATTTAATTTAATTTTAGGCTGTGATAGAGATAGCAATTTCAATTTGAGCAACGTTCCTCACAGAACAGTTGCTGGCGAAAACCCTATTTCCGAAAGTAGTGGAGACGCTAGCTTTGCTAACGGGTATATTGAAGTTGTTAAAGATAGAGATATTAATCATCCTACTAAAATTAGAGTTTATTTCCATGGATACAAGGTTATAAAAATGGCGCATTATGATTCTGCAACTCAATTAACCACAGACATAGCGGCGTTCAAGTGCCCAAAAGAATTGCAAAATTCAAGTAATGCTATGGTTGAATATTTCTTTGCTATTAATGACACAAAAACAGATTATATATTATCTGAGAAGAATGGTATTCTTTATAGAAGATATAAAGCCAAAACTTACACAGAGCCAGATGCTGAATACAAAATCTTGACTTATATTCAAAATAGTGGCACTCAATATATCAATTTAGGTTTTGTCCCTGCTGCTGGTTATGATTTTGAATTAGATTACACTGATGTAACAGGTAGCGGTTCAAACTATGTAATGGGCTCTCGTGTTGGCACAGGAACAGTTTTCTTCGGTGTAACCGGTGAAGCAGCAACAAGAGCAATTACCGTTGCAAATACTGATTTGACAATCAATAATTATCGTCTCGCTAACAAAAGATATCATGTCAAAGCAATTTACAAAAACCCCGGAGAAGGCACAACGACACTTGAAAACTTAACTGATGGTGGGACATACACAGGACACCAAATTGCTGCTTTAAATAGTGCGATTGCCAGTGTATGTGTGTTCGCTTTACAAGCAAGTGATATTCATAGTGGCATGAGAGTTCATAGTTTAAAAATATGGAAAAACGGGGAATTGTTTAGAGATTTAATCCCTGCTAAAAACAAAAATAATGTTCTTGGATTATATGATTATGTAAATGATGTGTTTTATACCAATTCAGGTTCTGGCGACTTTATTTCAGGAGGCGAAACTGGTGGTATTGTTACAGACAATCCGTATCCAAGAAAAGTTGAAAATATCTATGATGAGGAGGAATGATTATGCCATTTGATTTCAATAATTCACGTGCCACATATAACGAGAAGTGTCGTTTCTGGCATCGTAACGAAAATGATGAGATAGACCCCGACGAACTCCGCATGAAGCGAGTGGCCGATGGTTCGTTTTTAGCAAAAGAAGTCGCTCCTTTGAGAACGCAAGACGTTCAAGTTGGTGGCGTGTTTATGTTCGAAAAAGATGCCATCACAATTAAATCACCAGATAATTTAACCGGTATTAAATCAGAAGATTTAGTAGAATTCCGTGGAGAAATGTGGAGAGTTATCGATGTTCAAATGTCGAAGTCGAGAAACCAAAATACTTTCTATGGAAAAGACTCCAAATGTTCACATTACTGGTATTTAGAACTTAGAAAATAAGGGAGGGACACAGTTATGATTCTTTATTTTAATAAGAACGGGCAATTGCTCGAAAAGTTAGAGTACGGTAGCGCTCCGCGTGCAGGAACAACAAAGTTCCAAATTTTCGCCTACTTTGCAGATTTGCAACCAAACGATGGCAATTATGATAATTATTCTGTGGCTATGATTCGTCTCAGAAGACCAGATTTAGAAGGTTCTGAATATCCAGATTTATTTATGACGACTTCTAGCATTACTTTTAATAGCAGTATAGAAACGTCTAAAAATAATACATTCCAAAACGGTACCACTTATTATGGCTTCGTGTTCGATTTTTCAAAGATTAAAAATATTCAAGAAGATGCTTTTATTAAATTGTTAGATATTTCCGGTATGTGGAGAGCCACTATCACTTTAATGAATAGAAATAGTGGTAATTATGTTACTGGTTTGGTGCAATTTAATGTTGAGGGCTCTGTGAATGATATAGACGAAGAACCACAACAATTAGAATATGAAGTAATTCAACAAAATATTGCAGATTTATTGCAAAGCTATGCATTAAAAACATGGGTTCAAAATAATTATGTTCCATATCAAGGAGCAACAAACGATGTCAATTTAGGTAATCACTCGTTGGCAGCAAATAGTGTTGACATTTACAATACTCACAACAATAATACAATATGGTGTGGTGGTTTTGGAAGCAGTTCTAATGGCAAACTTTACATTGAAAGTGAAAATGAAGTTGTATTAGATACACCACAGGTTACTATTGATGGCATTTTATCAGTTAGTGATAATTTATTAATTGGTGGTTATGAGGCTGCTACAAAAAATTATGTTGATACTAGCATTGCAAACATCGATGTAACTAGTTTACACTTAAATGCAGTGCCATATACTGGTGCAGAAAGAGACGTAAACTTAGGAACTCATTCATTATGGGCAACCACAGTGTTGGTTGATGGTAAAGATGTCGCTACAGAAGATTGGGTAACCAATAATTTTATTGGAAAAGGATGGGTGATTATTGAAGATGGTGGTTTAACTTATCAATATACTTCGCAAGAACTTGAAGATAGTTATTACTTGTCCATCAATGCTTATGGAATCACTGTTGGTCACAATATAGATGGCGATGAAACTCTCATTGAGTTGCCAATCACCAATCATGATGAAACGGTTGCTTATCATTCTTGGGTAGACAGTAATTTCTTGAAGCAAGGTGAAGATATTAATTTAGGTAATCATTATTTAAAAACTTCTTCATATATTAGTTTAGAAGGTTCTTTATATACCACACTCATCGATTCTCGTGGTATTAATATTACAGCAGAAAATTATGATTTTACTCTTGATTTCCCTGTATCAGAAAATCAAAGCGAAACAATCGCCACTCAAGAATGGGTCCAAAGTCAAGGATATGTGCCATACACAAATGCTACAAACGATGTTGTTTTAGGCGAACACAGAGTCGAGGCTAACGAATTAAGAATTACCGGAATGGCTACAAGTTCTCGCATTATTAGAGGCAATTTAAGTGGATGGACAGGTGCTACCGAAGATGATATGGTTATTGAAAATGGAGATGGCAATATATTCTTTGGTGCTGATGGTTATATAGGATATGCAGGTAGTAATTATAGTCATAGTTTTACTTATATTTATAGACATACAGTAACTATAAATAGTGCCGATAATCAAGGAGAAAAAGTCATCCTTATAATTTATGATAACAATTACAATGCTATTGACACAATCGAAGAATTAAGGGATAGAGTTTTTGATGGCGATTTTGGTAAGTTTATTTCACCTTGTGTCTATTCTGACCAAACACATACTTTTTCAATCCTTTATATGGTTGAGATTGATTATGGAACAAGTGACTCATATTTGAATTGTAATTTTGTTAATGACTTTACAAACTTCAAAATATCTACAGTAGAAGATGATGTAGTGGAGGAATTATAATTATGTTTTACTACAAAAAAGGCAATAGTTATTTGAAAGTTAGTAGCGAATTAAAAGGTGCAAGACTTGGAGATTGGGTGGCAATTACCGAAGAAGAATATAATCTCGCACATCCAAAAAAACAAGTCGATAAAAAGAAAAATCTTATCGCACACTTAAAACAAGAATTAGCAAAGACCGATTATCAATGCCTTAAATGGAGCGAAGGTTGGCTTACTGATGAAGAATATGCTCCAATCAAAGCACAAAGGCAACATCTCCGCGACCAAATCAATGCATTGGAGGAAGAAACAGCTTTATAGATGATGCAGCGGCGGTAATCATAATTACGTCACCTTCCAAATCGACGGTACCTCTGGAGTTTATACAGCTTATTTCGATGCTAGAAGCGCTTAATTTAATTTCATTTCCATTCTATACATACGCGCTTATTGATATTATAATAATTATAAAGGAGATACGCACCTATGAGCACAATTAACAGAAAACCTTTTATAAAGACATTATTAGAATCTTGCACAGATGATGAACTATCCGTTCTTTCATCGTTGCTCGATGGTAGTGGCGACCAAACCATCATTAAAAGAAGTGCTAATCCAGTCGCAAGCAGCAACGCCCCACATATTAGTGCAACTGACAAAGGTGTTAAATTATGCAATTTAACTATCAATTATACTAGCTGGCTCGGTTATCTCATTTATACGGATGATTATTGTGTTTTAATTTCATTTACAGATGCTCAAGTCTTAAAAATGTTTGATTTAACAGCAGATAAGACAATTCCGAATACAGTTGATGAAGAACTTAATATATTAGAACTTAGAAGCACCCTTTACGAAGTAAGCGGTGGTTCAGGTTCTAGTGGTGGAGGTTCTGGAGGAAGTGGAGCGAGCTCAACCGATGTCGTTCTTGATTTAAGTAATTTAACGGGAACCACCAATAGTTGGCAAGATTCTGGAAACTTCGGAGACGAAGGCGTGGAAATTTATACACCTTTGCTAAATTTATTTGAAATAGATAACGGAGAAGTAAAGCCAAAAAATTCAATTCCACCAACAATCACATTTATTCTTAAAAATTCTTCAGAAAATGTAAACCCAAGTGGCGGTGTTTTTGAACAAATAAATATGAAATTAGACATGTGTTATATGGTCGCAGAACAAGAAATAAACGAAAATGTATATCAAAAACTTATCGTTATTATGCGTCAAAGTTCAGAAACAGGAATTCGAGGTTTTGATGCCAATATTATGATTGCAGTCGGAGAAAATCCAGAAACTCATCAACCAGCAATTTATAGTTGGAGAGTTCAAATCGGTAACTTTGAATAATAAAGAAAATAATTTAGCGTTATGATACTCTATTTTAATCGAAACGGACAGTTACTAGAGAATTTGGAATATGGCAGTGTCGCTCGTGTCGGTACTACCGAATTTCAAATTTTTGCGTACTTTGAAGATTATGACGATTATTCGGTTTACCAAACCGCAATGATTAGTTTTAGAAAGCCAGATTTGTCACAAACAGTTTATCCAGACTTGTTTATGACAAAGAAGGAAGATTTTGTTTTCAATTCTTCTATACAGACATCTACACATTTCGTAAACGGTAGAACATATCGTGGCTTTCTCTTTGATTTTGGTACCGTTCGTGATGGTGCCAGCCCAGTTCCAATTTTAGATACTCCAGGAACGTGGGAAGCAAGCATCATATTAGAAAATTTAGAAGACGATAATGTCACAGGCATTGTTCGTTTTACAGTGGAAGAAGCTACTAGCGAATATGACGACGACGAAGTTGCTATCAGTTTATCTGAATTGATGAGCAATATTAGGAACTTGCTTTTAAATGACTACGTTCCATACACTGCTGCAATAAAAAATATAAATTTGGCTGACCGCGAATTATTATTTGGTAATGGCGAAAATTATATTCGTGGTAACAACGAAGAATTATATGTGCATGGTGAAGAAATTTATTTTGATGGTGATTACCTTAATTTCAATGTTGATAATGTAGAATTTCATGTAAATGATGGAGGCATTACATTTTATGATAATGGCGGTGCCGTTGATTTCCAAGTTCCGGTTCATTTTAATGGAACAATCATTTACGAAGGTTCGGAAATAGCTAGCCAACAATATGTCCAAGAATATACGTCAAATAATTACGTGCCATATACAGGAGCTGATAAAGACGTAAACTTAGGAACTCATGAATTAGGATTTACTTATAATGGACAAGAAGCAAGAGTTTTCATGGGTTCAAATTACAACTTATACTTAGTTACATCTACTGGTGATATTATCTTGAATCCTGATGGAATAGCATATTATAACGGTAATGAAATTGTTGACAAAGGTTTCCTTGCCAATAATTACGTGCCATATACAGGAGCTGATAAAGATGTTCATTTAAACACTCGCACTTTATATTTTGAAGATAATGTTGGTGAAGTTGGTATCAATGTAAACAATGGTAATATGCATATTTTTACGCAAATAGGAAATATATATATTAGTCCTGATAGTTATGCATATTATAACGGTAATGAGATTGTTGACAAAGGTTTCCTTGCTAATAATTACGTGCCATTCAGCGGCTCCGCACATAATTTAGATTTAGGCAATAATCATTTAATAGCCAAATATATTGAAACTAAAGGCGGAAAAATTGTTATTTCCCAAACTGGTGGTGTCAATAGTGATGAGCCTGTAATTTGCACTCCTTTCAATGGTGCAGACACATATTGGTTATTCACAACGAATGCTCCAGAAGAGCTTGGCCAAAACATCCATTTCGCTAGTAAAGAATGGGCTCAAGCTCGTTTGGCTAGTTCCTTAACCGCTTCGTTGGATTCTACTAATTTCCAATTAACTCTTGCATTAAAGAATCCGAACGGTTCTACTCTTTCCACACAGGTTATAGACTTCCCATTAGAAGAACTCGTGGTCAGCGGTGAATACGACGAAGACGCAGAAGAAATCATTTTAACGTTAAAAGATGGAAATATGATTGCTATTCCATTAACTGATTTAGTCAGTGGTTTAGCTACAAAAGAGGAAGTTGAAGCCGTTGCTCCTACATTTGAAGAAGAAGAAAATAGTCAAGCAGCGATTTCAATTGAATTTGAAAATAACACAGATAAGAGTGTTGCTAACTCAGTTACTACTACAAGCACAACATTGGTAATACCGAGCGGAATCGAATTGGGTTTCCAAGCAGGAGCCACAATGTTAATCGGCAGTACTGTTCCAACATTCTCTCTTACAAATAATTCGGGATATAGTGTGTATTGTTTATTAAATAGTAGACAAGTTCCTATATCTCAATGGCACGATAGTTTAGAAATCAATTCAACACTAGAGCTAATGTGCGAGTGTAATGGTTTTAATGTTAGAATTTACGGAAAGTCAACTGGTAATTAGTTATGAGCCGTTATTTTAACAATAAAAAGAAGTGGCTATTAGAAACTATAATTAGTTATATTGGTTTTGCTTTTTTATTGCTCATAAATTCTAATACAATTGAATTTCATGGTTCTGCTGAATGCGCCGATGTAAGCGAGTTTAAATTTGAATTGACTTATCCTGATTTAGTTTTAGGGTTAAATGCTAATTTGACAAACGTTAGAACATTTGAAGCAAATTGTCAGATTGAAAGTAAAAAAGAGTTAGAATTAGATGCTCATTTAGCTGAAGTTATAGAAGCAGATTTAAATAATATTTATGTAAATCTTAGCGAGGAAATTGTCGACGCTGTTCTTTTTAATGTTATTGAAGCTGAAACGGAAACGATTTTTGAAAAAACAATTGATTTTGAACTAGAACCTTCAGTATTTTTGCTAAACGTTATTCCTTTTGGGTGTGAAACTAATTATGTTTTTGTTAGTGAATTAAGTAATCCGATGGCTGGTTTAATAAACGTTATCGAAGTTCGCCAAGAATTTGTTTCTTTTAAAAATGATTTATATTTAGAATCTGCCCCTCACATAGCTAATATTTTAAGAACATATTTAACATTAAATTATGATTATGATATTTCTTTTGATTTTAATGTCCATTTAGGTGCTATACAACAATTTAATTTAGAATTATTATATTCTCAAAATCTTGGAGCAGATTTTTCGTTTAATTTTATACAACCGATGGAATTAGAATCACAAATAATATATAATCAAGATATATCATTTAATTCTTCTATATCCTTAACAACTGAAAGAAAATTTAGTGATTTAAATGGATTAAAAGTTAGTGATTTAAATGGATTAAAATTTTTCGATTTAATGTATAATTAAAATGGTAAGGAGGAAAATATTATGCCATTATCAAAATACACAAGGTCACAAAATATCATGGATGTAATCAATGGATTAAACACAGGGACCGCGCAATATCCAACAACTTGGATTGCTTTGTCAACCACAGCACCTAATGCTGACGGAACTGGTGTTACAGAACCAAGCGGAAACGGTTATTCAAGAATTCCAACCCGTTATAATATTATGTCTGGCATGCAACAATATGTTAGTAATTTTCCAAATAGTGCTACTTATGATAGTGGAACTGATAAGTATTCTATTTCAAATACTAAAGATATTTATTTCTACGAAGCTACAGGTTCCTGGGGCACAATCACTCATTTCGCAATTTTTTCTTCTTCTTCTGGCGGTAATATGATAGCTTATGGTGCTTTAAATAGTCCTATTTCTCCAGCAGCAGACACAATTCCTGTAATTAGAGCTGGTCAATTAACTATTGTAGAACAATAAAGTAAGGAGACACATATATGCCAAGCACAACTAATCTTAGATTAGCGGTTTCGTCAAACCAAAATGATAGTGTTTTAGAATATTGGAACAAAATGCTCAATGAAACAGATGGCAATTTTGTTATTTTAGACAACCAATTTGGCATATTGTCCACAAAAATAAATTTCACAATTTTATCAAGCGATTGGATTTCTGATGTGCAAGGGCATTTCACTTCGAAAGCCGTTGTGACGTTAACTAACACGATAATTAGAGATAATTCCACAGTTGAGGCATATTTCGAAGACATTCTGAATAGTGCCGGCATCGTTCTTTATAGTGTGGTTCAATCAGGGACAAGTTTAGTCTTAACGTTCTATGCTGATGAGGCAAAAAGCAGTAGTATAGTAGGGGTGCTCAAATATGTCTATTAAAGTTTTAAACAGGCCAGCCGTACTCATCGGAAACCGAGGCTCGCTAATTTCACAGACATTTACCAGTAACGGCACATATAACGCAAGTGATTACAGTGCCGATGGTTTTAATGTCGTCAATGTTAGTGTAGCTGGTGGAGGAGGGAATGATAATGAATTAAAGCTTCTGACTGGTAGAATTGGCGATTATATAGTTCCCCAAGAAATAGGTTCGATGTCTAATTTGAATACAGGAGCATTTTATTTCAAACGAGGTTTAAGAAGTATTGATTTAAATAACGTTCAAGTAATTCCCGCTGCTGCTTTTTCAGGATGTTCGGGTTTAACAGAAGTAGTCGGAAATAAAGTTGAATTTATTTCTGGATACTCTGATTTTAACTCATGTGTAAATTTGAAGTCTGTAAGTTTTCCAGAATTAAAATTATATATTGGAGGCGCTGCATTTGAGGGATGCCGGCAAATAGAGAGTTTAGATTTTCCTAAGTTAGCATATGTTTCTGGTGGCTCATTAGTTTGGGGAAATAGTGCTACTATATCTAGCATAAGTTTTCCAGAATGTGTTTGTATAAACGGTAATGTCTTTGGCGCATATAATAGAAATATAACAAGTTTAGCCACACCCAAACTCACAACTATCATGATGAGCACGTTTTATGGTTTGTCTTTAATAGAAAAATTCGATACAGACAATTTATTTTCTATGATAGGAAGTGCTAATTTTTATGGATGCAGAAGCCTTAAATCTATTTATTTAAAGGCAGTGCCAAGTGTGCAACAAACAAATTTTAGTGGATGCTCCAGTTTATCTGAAGCTAGTTTAGGAGGAGTAATAAGATTGGAGGGCTCCGTATTTTTTGGATGTACTTCTTTACAATCTGCATTCTTTCCGTTTTGTGTTTATGTTGGCCCTCATTGTTTTGCAAGTTGTTCATCATTGTCTCAAGTATTTTTAGGAAATGCCAGCATTTCTAACTCTGCTTTCTTTAATTGCACATCATTAGAAAGTTTATATATGTTGACGTGTCAAGTTCCAACTTTATTCAACAATGCTTTTAGTAATACTCCTATGCAAAGCGATTCTTACCTAGGACATTTTGGGTCAATTTATGTTCCTTCAAGTTTGGTTGCTTCTTTTAAAGCAGCGACAAATTGGGCTTCGTTAAGTGACAGAATTACAGCGTTGCCTAGTGAATATGATAGCAAATTTATTTATGCATATGAATTTTATAATAGAACCGATTTAACATCATTCCCAAGTGAAAAACTTAATGCTGAATATATATGTAATAATGCTTTTTATAGTTGCTATAATATTTCAGGAGAGGCTTATTTTTCAAAAGCCAAAGAAATTGGCCATAGCGCTTTTTATACCTGCAGAAGTTTAACTTCTTTAAATTTCCCAGAATGCAATTTGGCCGGGAGTCAGGCTTTTTATAGTTGTAATGGCTTGGAATCAATGAGTTTCCCAGAACTAGTAGTAGCATTAACCAGCGCTTTTTATAATAATAGTATTAGCCATTTAGAATTTCCGAAGTTAGAATTTATTGGTTCTGGATGCTTTGAAATTATGAAGCAATTAAACAGCATAAGTGTTCCAAATGTTAAATATATTGATAGAGAGGCCTTCATGAACTGCTATTCTTTGCAATCGGTTTCTTTACCTAATTTATTATATTTTAGTAACGGTATTTTTTCTCAAACATCAGTATCCTATTTTAGATATGACGGTGTTACCATGCCTGGTTTGGCTTGGGCTAGAAGCTTATCAGAAATATATGCTCCAAATGTAATAGCAATAACCGGCAACGGCTTTGAAAATTGCAACGCATTATCAAAAGTAACTTTTTCAACTTTATATTTTTTACCTTATAATTGTTTTCGAAGCTGTGCTAATTTAAAAGAAATAAACATAGATAAAGTATCTGGTGAGTTACCAACGAGCTGTTTTTATGGATGTACCACTTTAAAAAAGATTAGAAACTTTTATGCAAGCTACATTACGGCATCATGTTTTGCAAGCTGTTTTAGCATGAGCAAGGCTTTGTTTGCGACTTATTATATTTATTCCAGTGCCTTTGCCAATTGCCGCTCCTTATCAAAACTTTATCTGATGGCAACAGCGATGGTGAGTTTGCAAAATTCTAATGCCTTTAGTTCAACTCCTATAGCAAATTCCGGCTATTTAAGCGGTGCTTACGGGTCCATTTACGTTCCGTCCTATTTAGTGTCAGACTATCAAAACGACTCTATGTGGTCTTGGTTTGCTGACCGTTTTGTTGGTCTCACCGATGAAGAATTCCAAGACGTTATAGACCATTGGTACGATGCGGAACCGAACGAATAAAATCTTTTCAACAATATATACCTATGTTATAATAATTTCTGACAGGAGATTTTATAATGAAACTAGATATTTTGGTCCCACAATATAAGGAAACCGACGAAATTGTCAAGCCACTATTAGACAGTATTGCTTTACAGCAATTAGTGAATATGGATGACATTGGAGTCATTATCGTTAATGATGGTAGCGATGTTTTTCTTTCAGAAAAATTGCTTACATCGTATCCATTCAAAATCACTTACTTTAAAAACGAACATAAAGGTGTGTCAGCAACACGTCAGAAAGCATTAGATTTGTCTAAAGCCGATTACGTCATGTTCTGCGATGCTGACGATATGTTCTATAACATGTGTGGCATGTGGATTATTTTTAGAGAGATGAAAATTGGTTTTGATTCTTTAGTATCAGTATTTACCGAAGAAACTAAAGCACAAAACGAAGAACTCGTATTCATTAACAGAGAAATGGATTCAACATTTGTCCACGGAAAAGTTCATCGCCGTAGATATTTATTAGAGCAAAATATTCGCTGGAACGAATCCTTAACCATTCATGAAGATTCTTATTTTAACATCTTATGCCAAAAATGTTCGGATAACGTGAAATTTTGCCCAACACCATTCTATTTATGGAGGTGGAGAGATGAAAGTGTGTGCCGTAATGATTTCAAGTATATTCTTAAAACTTATAACAATATGCTTGATAGTAATACAGCTCTTGTTAAGGAGTTTCTAAAACGTAATAAGTATCAAGACGCACAATTCTATGCCACATCAATGGTTTATGATGCTTACTTTACAATGAATAAAGATGAGTGGATTAATCAAGATAATAAAGAGTATAGAGACGCTACTGAAAAGAGATTTGCTGAATATTATAAAGAGTTTAAATATCTCTTAGAAGGTGTCCCACAACAAGTTAAAGGCATGATATTACAAGGCCTTAGAAACAGATTCTACCAAGAAGGCATGTTTTTAGAAAAAATGACATTTGAACAATGGATTAAACATTTGGAGGAAACTTATCAATGATTTTAGAACAATACCCTTACGTGGACGATTTCGGTGTCGCACATACCGATATGATTAAGCACTGGACTGATGACCCAACAAAAACAATGCTTCAGCTCGAAACTGACGTAATGTATGACGTCGCTATTGATTTATACCCATGCCAATTCACTTATAAAGAAGTAGACGCTCCTGAAATAGATGTTTCTGAAGTAGATGCTCCTAAGGATGAATAGAAAGAAAGATTACTTTTGGTTGCTGGATACATTAATCACAATTGGGCTCATCTGTGTTGGGTTCGTTTGTTGGCTGTTTTTGAAAGATGATTTGGCAATTTTCCGTTAAATTATAATTGGATATAAAAAAACCGCTCTTAATTGAGCGGTTATTTTTAATAATAGTAGCATAGGAATCCAACACAAATCAGTGTTAGTGATATGAGTAATTCAATAATGAATGTGCGTGTTTTCATAATTAGTCGGTAACATTGACTTCAGTTAACGAATAGCCAACTGTATAAGCACCTGTAAAGTCAAACTGTGTAAGCAAATTAGTGAAAGAACCTGCTATCATAATATAAGCACTTGTATCTCCTGTAACAAATAATGGATAAACCTCAGTTCCGTTATTTGATACGCTTTCCTTAATTACAAAATCAAAATCAGTTACAAAGTTTAATATAAGTTGTGGAATATTTGAACTGACACCTGCTTGTTGCATAGCACCTAAAATTGTATTTATTCCACTTTGTGTTGTATTATCATCGGTAACAGTAGGGATAGTCAAACCTAACATACTAGCAGCGCTTTGGATACCATTATCTAATACCCCATAATACCATTCTTTTGTTTTCAATGATAATATCTTACTAATGCCACAAATCTTATCTCCGTTTTGGTCATAGAAAGTTAGTAATTCTTTGTAATTCTTTAATGTGTCTGCACTAGAACCTGAACCACCACTAACTTGAATGTAAGGTTCAACTGTATCGGTAATACCGCTAGTGTTTCTACTAGCAGTTATGTGATAATAGAAATTGTTACTTGTAGAATATGGGAAAAATATACGAATTTGGCTTAATGAGCCGTTCGCTACTACAGGATAAACTGTTACATTGATACCACCTGAATCACCAACTACCATTGGGTTTATAAATACATTTGCATCGCCAGTGTTGAGCATGTTTGCCCCAAAATCAGTCAAACTACTATTAGACGCAAATGAGTTTGCATATTTGCTTAAAAATGATATTGTCACTGCTTCTGGTTCAGCTTCAGATGTATCAGGTTCTGCGACTAATCCTGTAATCGTATGTTTATACAATACATCACTTGTTCCACTACCCCCACTAGCACCAATACTAGCACCTTCAATTTCTTCAACTGTAATTACGGTGTTGGCTGTGTAGTAGTTGGTTTCTGCCATATCAGGTGCAGGGATTACACCATCTTCGCTTACAGTTACATCTGAACTTGTATTAGAGCCTCTAAAACTTGCAGACCAAACAAACTCAATGCCACTTTGTGGGTCAATTATAGTGTCCAAATCAATAAGCCCATATTTTACTTTTACCGCGATACTATTTACTGTTTGATTATTTTGTAAATATGCTTTAGGTAAAACTTTTCCGTTGTAGTAATCCATTAAAAGATAACCAAGAGCGGTTGATTGATGAATGACATCTAAAGATTTAAACACACTATCGAAGTTTGCATAAGTAATATCTACTTGGAATTGTGAACTTGCTAATGATACAAAGTTGTCCCAACGCTCTTTAGTGCAATAGAATTGTAAATCTCTTATTATTCTAGTTTCACTACCATCGTTTCCAGTACAGTCCATATTCGTCATCTTAATACTGACAATAGGTTCCGCTTCCACTGTGCCACCACCTTGACCGCCTTGAATGGTGATTTCGTCTTTTGGGCAAATGACTTCTAATGTAACAGTATAGTTAGTTATTTTAGATTGCAACTCACTTGAAAATTCTGATTCTTTTCCCGCATAAGGCAGCATTGCCAAACTAAAACCATAAAAACTAGAATCATTAAATTTAAACCATGCCTTTTCAATATAGTTTGCAGAACCATTCATAATGGCTTCGCCTAACGAATTTTCGTCTATATTAGTAACATAAACATTAGTTCCTATCATTCCTTCGTATTTATCATCATTATAATTTGTCCATTTTAATATTGAACCTATTGTTTTTTTTGCACCTTCAAGGTCAGCAATAACAAAATTTAAACGTGAAGAAGAATTAGACAATAATTTTAATGCTTTTTTAATATCATCAGGACTATTGCTTGTTCTTATACCATATATCAATCTAGTATTATTATCAATTGTCTGCCTATTTTCAAAAATATTACTATTTATGTTTAAAACTACTTTATCAAACAACTCAATGTCTTGGTCAGCAGAACCTCCGCCAGAACTACCTCCACCTCCAGAGCCACCTGAGCCCCCAGAGCCACCTGCTACTTCAAATAACGTACTTCTGAGCTCAAGAATGTTAATTGCTTCATCGACTGTGTTTGGTCGTGCTTTGTCTTCGGTTAAATCGAATATTTTAAGTACTTGTGCATCGGTGAACGAAATTAACGCGCAGAACAAATCAGTGTACACTAAATATCCAAGGAAATTAGTATAGTTGATTGTTAAACTGCATAAATGAATACCTTTATCAGAAACACTGATATGAGGAATTTCTGGTGTATCAATAGGGTTGGCAGTTCTTTTAATTGGTGTTTGATTGCCGCCACCATTGATTAATGTTGAGAGTGTATCCAATTCTTCACTGGAGCAAGAAGCGAGTAACTTCTTAATAAAAGGTTCTTTGTTAATTACTGACATATTTTAGTCTCCTTATATTTTTTGTGGGGATTCATATTATAAATGATTTGAAATTGACGCAACTGATGAACTTACGATTTTTGCATAATCGCCTTGTAATGTTTGCCTCAAAACCGCTTGTTTCATAAAATTGTTTCCTTTCTATTAGTAAAGTTTATAAATAGAAGAAGTGTTGCCACTTTCTTGTGTTTTTATATCATTATTACGAATGCTTATAGTACCTTTATAATTATAATGTTTGAACATAACGGTTGTATTATTTATAGTTGCTTGCATCATTCCATAGCATATCTCCATGCCTGTAGAAGAAAAATTAACTGTTTCAGCAATGTTAAAATATTGTTCTCCATTTATACTCGTAACATAACCAGAGCATGAGAATTGATGATTAAAGGATATAAAAGAATATTCATTTACTAAATAAGTTTTGAAATCTAAAATGTTTTGTCTGTTCATAGTAGAACTTACGTCTTGGTCGGAAGGAACTAATAAAGAAATGGCACCTGCATAAGTTCCGGTATTGAAAGTCAAAAATAACTTATATAAATGTTTTTTGCCACTTCCACCAACAGCATACTTTGTATCCCCTACTTGTAAACCGGTTAATGGTGATTCAGTTCCAGCTAACGTTGGATTAGCCTCTACCACTGTGCCTTCTGGGATTTTGTATTTTTCGCCATCTACTTCCAAGCCCTCAAGGTTAGGTTCTGTGCCTTCTAAAGTTGGGTTAGCCACGACTTCACTACCAACACCTCTAATATCGTAAAGTTCACTTCTGAGTTCTAACACGCTCAACTCTTCACTAACGGTTTCGATTGCGTTGGTTTCTAAATTAATGTTAAAACATTTAATGACTTGAGAACTAGAGTCAGTAAACCAAATCAAACAACAATAATCATCGTTATATACGAGATAGCCCATAAAAATGGAGTAGTTGATTTCTAAAGAGCAGAGATGAACACCTTTATCCGCTTCAGTAATTTTTGTTTTATTACCGCTAGGAAGATTCATCGTTCTGCGTATAGGTTCTTGGTTGCCTTCGCCATCTATCAATAGCGATAAGGAATTTAACATGTCAGTATCTAAAGATTCTAACAAATTTTTAATATAAGGTTTTTTATTAATTGTACTCATGTAATATACCTCGCTTATTTTAATTATACCGATATTATGAAAAATTTAATATCAAATATTATAATATTTATCGTTGTTTAATCCAAATTGTAAATAACTATTGACATGTTTTAATTTTTGGTTTAATATATATGTGCAGTTAGGAGGAAAACATATGAAAAAAGTGAAAATTATTGGTGCTAAATTCGAGCCAAAGAAAATGCACATTTATGATGTTAAAACATCAGGAAAACATCCAGTTCATCTCATCGAAGGTGGAGAGATTCTAACAGAAGATGACAGAGATTTCGGACCTGCTGATATGGGTTGGTTCTGGTTAAACAAAAAAGAATACGAATATTTCAAATCACAATGCGGGGAGGTAATTATTGAATGCTAATATTTAAAAATGTCAATGTTAATCCAAAAGGCAGAAAAACCGGTGACTGTTCTACTAGAGCCATTGCAAATCTGCTCGGTATCAGTTGGGATGAGGCCTTAAAGCTTCAGTTCGATATGGCTATTCAGACGAAATATGACCCAACATCCCGTGAAGTAACGGAACGTATCCTTGATAAGTTCGGTTACGTCAAAATGAAGCAGCCAAGAAAATTGGACGGTAAAAAATATCTCATTCGTGATTTTGACAAAGTATTATCAGCCGAAGACATGCGAAACGGTGTTATTGTGGGGTGTGCTCATCACTACACAGTTGTACGCAACGGATGCATAGAGGATATTTGGGACTGCGGCATCAAAACAGGAGGAAATTATTATGCGAAAAAAAGATAAAAACGGTAACATTATTATTAAATTGACTGAAGAGCAATATTATTGGTTGCTTAGATACTTTAACAGAGAATGGGATGCAGAAGTCGATTATCGCGTTAATGAAGGCGCAGGAGACACATCTTATTTAGAAGATTTATTTGGCATCTATAAGGCG
>Ga0247611_10000799_pt1 | contig 60675 bp, 105 predicted proteins | sample 177DNAGHGhighgp2_FD_192422 | JGI IMG/M metagenome (GOLD analysis project Ga0247611, IMG submission 192422) | Sheep rumen microbial communities from Palmerston North, Manawatu-Wanganui, New Zealand - 1770 DNA GHGhigh gp2 | ecosystem: Host-associated > Mammals > Digestive system > Stomach >... | reverse complement strand
TATAAATTGCTCATTTCCTCTCTATTATAATGAGAAATTGGTAGTAAATTTATTTCATAAAAAAATTCATCAATTTTGCCAAATTTGTAATTTAATATATAATTAAGCCATTTTTGAAGTGGTTTTACCAATGTAAGTACAAGAGCTAAATCATTTTGTACTGAATAGGTAATTGAAATTGCCGAATCATTATCGAAAAGTTGTTTAGATACACCTGCTTCATTATAGACCAAATGAGTAATAGTACCTAAATCATTTCTAACATTATCCACCGTGGAACCTAATGAAGCAACATCAGTATCACAAAAAGTAGTAATAACATCAACATGCGGATTATCACTCAACATGTCTACTATACCTCTATGTACTTCTTCAATTTCTGGAAGTTCAAAAGCAAGTTCATTTTCTTTATCAAGAGGAATTTTGTTTATTACTAATTTAGAAAGTTCATTCTGTACTGAATCCAAATCAGCTTTTTCGTAATCCTTTAAGCGTGAAATAGCCGGAATGGTTTGGATAAAGAAAGGAAGAGTATCACTTGATGCTGCACCATCAAGGGAACAAATAAAAGCTACACCTTCATATTCTTTACAAATATACCAAGGTGAACTTACTTTACCTTCTTTCCAAAGCTGATAATAATCTCGAATAGATTTTGGAAAAGTATCAAGAACTGGTTCTTGTTCTGGTTTACCCATGAAAGAATCAAGATAATTCATATTTAGTTCTAAAATTTGATTACCTGTAGTAGAACGGAACCTTGTGCGGCAATACCTTCGCGGCAAATCACCAAAAATTACACTACCATCAGGAGCGTTGTAAACTAAACCAAAATAAGCTCCTTCTACAAGCATAATAGTAAATATGCGAGAAAGCTCTTGCGGCAACTCCATCTTATCCACAAAAGATAATGTCTTATAATAATTCTTCAAAAATCTTTCTTTAGCAATATTTTGTTTTACAAATTTTGGCACTACCACAGTATCGTACAAAAGCATAGTGGAGAAATAAATAATAATGCGGCGATAGAGACCATTTGTGTTAAAATAAAATTTAGATAAGGCAATAATCTCATCAATATTACTGCTATTAATTATTTTCTCTATAGCTTCTGTATCGAAGTAATCTTTTCTAAATGCTGTGGTATACCATTTAGTACTCCTAAATTGATTTCCATTTTTTGTAGAAATCGCTTTAATATTGGAGAGAGTATTTTTTAAGTCCTGTAAACTAAATTTCATCTCTATCTCCTATTAATTTTTCATAATAAATTTGGCAAGTTTATGCTTACCGCGTTTGTTTTTCTTCATGGCTTCTTCTTCCATTTGGTGAATGGAATATAAACCATATGACATAGCTGAAAATCTATCTTTTTGAATGTCTTTATTAATACGCTCAACTGCAATATTTTTACTTGAAGTTGCTGTTTTAAGCCGTAAGTTGCCGATTTCATCTATAAGACGAGTTGTTTGCTCATACGGCATAAGTTTTGCAACTCTTTTATCTAAAGACATCTTTTGTCCTATTTTTGTTGCCATAAGACGAGATTTTGCTTCATTTTCTTCTATTAAAAGACGTACATGTCCAGAAACAATTTCACTATATGTAATAGAAAAAATTTCAGAGTTAAGTGAAGCATTAGCAATAAGAACGTTTATAATTTTAGAAGCATCAGCAGGCTGTACTTTTTTAAGTTCATCATCATTAACTGCCATATGCTGGTAATATTTGACCTGTTTTTTCATCGAAAGTTTCTATTACCATAAAGTCAAGTAAACCTCGCCCAAGACCAGTTCCATCTATAATAACTTCTTTAGGTTTAAAAAGAGATATTAATTTTTTTAAAGCATTTGCTTGGTCTTGGAAATGCCTCTCATCACCTTTAAAATTATAAATATTTACTAATTTCTTTATCCATTTTTTAGGAAAGGGTTGCGGCAAAACTTGCCATACGCAAGCTATACTACGAGCTTCACCAGAACGAGCAACATCAACTGAAATAATATAAAAGTCTTTTTCAGTTTGAACTCTGTATTTATAGTGTGGATTTACTATTTTACGCAATCTTGTAAGTTTAGAAGGTGGAAGCCAGCTATTTGCCGCACCACCAGTAAAAACTGATAAATATTCTTGTGCAAAAGCTATATCATTAAAAGTTGCATCATTTTTTACATCATCTATGAAGTCTTTTGGCATAAGACCACATGCAACTGGGACATGATAATCGCATCCTTCTACATAGATATTATTTGGATCTAAGATAGAACGTTCAAGGAAATCTATTAACTTTTGATAATTATAATCGGATTTTTGACTTGCACTACTTATCCAAGTTTGAGGTTGGTGAGCTTCATATTGATTATAAGCGCCAGATACAGTACGACGAGAAATATTCATAACTGGTATAATTATTGCATTGAGTTTAGCTGCGTCGTGATCGCGCACTTCATCCACGATACCCGCATTTCTACGTAAACCTCTAGATTTACTTGTTACCGTGAGTACATCAAAATTTGAACCATTTTTAAAGAATAAGTTAATTTCTTTCTGAGATTCATTCTTTTTAGCAATTTCTTGATTTAATAAAGGCCAAATATTAAAAATTTGACTAATCTTTTCCTGAGCTATTTCTACCCCTTGTGAAGCTCCTGGAGAGACAAGAAACATAGTAGTTCCAGGTAGGAAAATACATCTTAAAATACCTGCTAAAATAGATAAGAAAGATTTCGAATATCCTCGTGATGCAACACAATAATGATATTTAAAACGCATACAAGAACGTAAAAATATTCTTTGATAGAAGTATAAATGAAATTTTGAATCCGCTGGAAGAATTAAGTCAAGAAAAATATCAGGATAAGCTGAAAAAAATCCTACATATTTTTCAATTAATTCTCTATTATTTTGTACATTTTCTTTTGTAAGTACTACATTTTTTTCTATACCATATTCTTTTTTTAAACGTTCAATTGCACTTAATTTTTCCATCTCTCTACTATATGATGGAATCACTAAATTTTTTTCAATATTTTTTTCTTGATTTTGGAAATCTTTCTCACGTAATTTATTTTTATCCAATGCGGCAAAATCTTGATTAACACTATCTTCAAGGCTTTGCCGCAATTGTTTACCACGTTCTATTCTAGTAGAGGAATAATTAGCCATTATTCATCCTCCACTTCAAATTCTTCCTCTTCATCTGGATCACTATAATCATCTTGGAGATCATCGCTACCATTTAGCCACTCATCATCTGATTGAAGATCGTAGGACCATTCTTCTTCTGCTGTAGTACCATCTTCCAACCTATCTAATAATTGCATACGCTGTAATCTTTGTTCAATTCTTTCGGATAGATTACTTTCACCTGCGACAATACGACGTAAAAACATTTGTTGACTTTTTATCGTTTTGTCTACAATATCACGTTGTTCTCCATCATAAAATTTATTTATAAAACCAGTTTTTTCCAAAAAAGCAACGAGTTCACCCATTGATTCAAATGAAGAAGCTGATTGTGAATTTTTTGGTGTGAAGTCAGCGACTTTTACAAGTTTTTCATAAGCACCCATGAGCTTTACATAAAGTTCAAGTTCTCTATTTTCTTCGGCTATATCCATTGCCAATGATAAACGAGCAAGTTTCTTTGCTTGGTCTGCTTGTGCGCCCGTGGTAAGGTTTTGGGTGCGCTCTAAGTCATGATAAAGATTATCGAGATATTCAAGTTGTGATAAAGTGTAGCGGCCAGTTTCTTCTTGTCCATCGCCCCAAAATTGCCGCAAAGCTTGTTCATGTGCAATTTGTTTTTCAGGTGAAATAGATTCTATTAGTGTACCTTGAGCCGCAAGTCCTTCATATTCTTTTTGTATAGTTTGCCAGTCTATAGGTGCATTATAGCCTTCTTTATACATAATTGCAATATTTTGTTTATAGTATAAGTTTATTGTGGTTGCACCATCTTTCTTGGCTTTGAGAAGCATAAGGTATTTATTCGCATAGAAAGGCCAATCGGCATAGCGGCAAAGTTTATCCATTTCGGCAAGTTGTGTGTAGTCAAATAGTGTTGGTAAACAGGTGGGACAATATGGTAAATAGCCAGATGGATGTAGAGGAGATGAAGACCGATAACCAAATGAAGAAGTAATAGGTTTGCCGCAAAGGGCACAAATTTGTTGTTTATTACTTTTTATTTCCATATTTATATTCCTATAAAGGCAAGAACTGACCAAGAGCGTTTGCAATTACCGAAGGTAATTGCAATAAGCGGTTTGGGCTAGTTCTGCCGTTTTTTCTTTTGGCACTCCTTACAACAAAGCCCATAACCCCCCGGCTTGTTAGAAAATTTAGGAAAGTTATGTTTTGTTAAAAGTTTTTTTTGTTTACAGCAAATACAAGTTCTCCATTTTTCTGGGGAATACCGATACAATCGTGAATAGTATATTTCAGAGTATTCCCAAGATACTTTTTTTGCTATTTGAGAATATAGAATTACTGCTGAGTAAGATTGTGAAATTTTTCTGTTGTGATGTTCTAAAATATAAGCTTGCATTTCTTTACAACTAGCTCCTATTTGGTATAGGTTTAGAACAGATTGTTGTAAAGGAGATAATTCAGTAACTGCAAGAGCTTGTTCTGTATCGGCGATAAGTTGTGCTATATCGGCACCTAAATCTTCACAATATTCTTTAAGAGAAGGCAAAAAAATGAGGAATTTTGCCATATGATGTGGATTGGTAAGGTCTATATCGGCATAATCTCCATTAGGAAGTAAAATTCCTTTATCCCAAGAATAGTAATGTTTTTGTTCTTTGGGCTGTGGCAAAGGGTATTGTGGTGGTCGTATAGCATCTAATAAGGTGTATTGTTGTTGACAAAGAGCAATATAAAGTTGCTTTTTACGCCAATCATATGGATTTTCTTGTACTTTTTGTTTGTAATAATCTATTGCAGACCAAAGAGGTATTAAATCTGGGGTAAAAACATCATTACGATTTATAGTACGTTTTGGTTTGTAATATATTGAACGTGAGATAGGCTCTGCTGATATTTCTACTGTATCACATTGAAGAGGATCATCAAGAAGTTCATCAAGAGATTGTTCTTCATGTATGATATAAGGAGAACGAAATTGTTCAGGATATATTTTATTAGACTTATTGGCAAGAAGAATATAATCTGCCATTTGAGTATATTGTTGTTGAGTATAAGTGGATTGTGAACAGATTTGTGTAATTAATTCGCAACGTTCTTGTTCTGTTGTTAAAGAAAAATTTAATTTGTATTCTGCCAAGTTCACCTCCGTTTTGAATTTATACTATAATTGTAGTACATAATATAGGAATATGTCAAATTTTTAACATATGATAATATATAAAATTGGTGTGCATGGTTTGGATATCCAGTACCCTGGTCCTAATTCGAACTTTTGTTCTATTTCCCGTGGTTAGCCCCCACTAACTACTAATATTATAATCATACAATATATTTTTTTATATGCTCATATGATGATTTATTCATATATTATTTTATAAAAAAAGTGACTGATTTTTTTCAGTCACTTTATTCATTTTACTTATTCATTTTTCTGATTCTTTTGTGAAGATAATTATTTTGTCTTTTCATTTCCTCTATTTGCTGTTTATAACTTGCTATATCATTTTTCATTTGCTGACGTTCCTTTTTTGCTATCTCCAATAAATGATTATATTGGTTTTCATACTGTTGCATTTTCTCCGCGACTATATCCATATATTCAGTCTCATAATAAGCAAGTTTGCTATTCACTTTTTCTAACTGATTAGAATATAAATCATTGTCGTATTGCAATGATTGAATTTTATCAGTCAAGTCATAATTTTCAGCCAATTGTTTATTATATTCTTTTTTCAGCGTTTCAATACGATTATTCAAGTAATCAATTTCTCTAATACTTTCATTTGTTATAGTTTCAATTTCGTTATTCAAGTCACTGTTATTCTTTTCAAGTTGTTCAATGACTTCATTTAGTTTTGAAACAATGTCATTACTGTTTTCATAGCGATTATAATACTCAATAAATAATTTATCACTATTATTTGTTTCATAACAAACATGTACATCATTGGTATAGTCATGATAAATGACTTCTGAATCTTTTTTATTCAGAACAATGATTTTTTCATTACTGAATAAATCGGAATACACAACGATATATTTGTCATGAGACAAAACACGCAATTGCAAAATATTGCACAACGTCATAATAGTTTCAAAAACCTGTTTCAGATTGGCTAATACTATAGTTTTCATTTTTTTATCTCCTATAAATAAAAATAGTTTTGCCCATTGGCATTTATATTTATACCATAGTTTTGTAAAAAATAAGATTATATTTTTTTATAATGACATAATATTTTATTATTGAATTATGTTCTATATAAAATAAAGTAAAAAAAACTGACATAAAAATGTCAGTTTTTTTTCAAAATTATTCGAATAAAAATCAATCTATGATATTACACAAATAATCATAATTGCAAGATATTTGTTTTATAGTATCTGTTTTCTCATAAACCATAATTCTATAGGATTGTAAAGGTTTATTTTCTATTATTTCTATTGTGTATAAATCTTTATTAGAATAATCATCAAAAACATCATCAAAAATAGAATCTTGCAATGTTTGTGCATAATATTCATCTATGAGTTGCATTTCTGTTTCCGTTTCAATATTCACATAAGTGAATAAATATTGTAACCATTTATCAGAAATGAGATAATTATAACTCAAAACATCATTCAAAAAACTATCACGATAAATGTAATTGACGTTATAATCATACCATTTTTTTGTCAATTCCTCACATACAATATCTAAAACCTTTTCAATAATTGTAGTATTCATTTTTTATATCTCCTTTTTTGTATATAATGTTACGTCATTTCTATAAGTAGAAATGATATATTTTTTTGTAATGATAACACGAATAACATTATTGACATTACAATTATTCATAATACTATAACCATATGATTGAATTGTATCATTAGTCTCAAATAGTGTATTTCCTGTTTGTTCATCTATAAAAGTATATCGCATAATTATTACCTCACAATCTTTATTCTACCTGTTTTTTTCACTATGTCAATAAATAGATGACATTTCTAAAAAAAATCATTTCTTTATTTTACCTATTGACAAAAATATAAAAGTGTGATAACAATTTTTTTGTGTATATTGACATAAAAGGAGATTATAGAACAAAAAATAAAAAATGATAAAATACAATTGAACATTTTAGAATAATATTCTATAAAAATTTTTATAGTTATTCTATTGACATATAGAATACAGTTCTGTATTATTTTATTATGTGTATTCTATTATGATAATAGAATAGTATTCTATATCATTTATAGAATATACATTCAATTAGTACGAACTAACAAAAGTTAGTATAGACTAACCACAAAACCGTTTGTACAGACTAACTGCGTATAGTTTTTACTACCCATACGGAAACTATACGCATTGGCAGCTCTAAAGCAGCTCTAAACTATACGCATTAAAGCAGCTCTGAAAGTTAGTTTAGACTAATTGGCAGCTCTAAAGTTAGTTATAACTAACTTATAAAATAAAAAAAACCATATCGTTTTTTGATATGGTTTTTATTCATATTATTCTATATTTGTTTTATAATATTCTTTTATTCCATAAAAATTACCATTTTCATAAATAAAATTATCATATAAACTTTCATTTTCATCATAATTTATAATCATATCATTATAACTATTAATAATATCTAAAATTTCATTAAATTCTAATTTTTCCTTTTCTTCTATCATTTCTTCTTTAAAATTTTCTTCTATATAATTATAAACTTCATAATAATCATACTTTTTTTCAAAAATATCTAATACTTCACTATAACCATTTTCAATAAAAATAAATAATGATTCTTTTCTCTTTTCTGAATTATATTCTTTTATAACCATTTTACAAACATCTTTTAATGAAACTTCACTAATTAATTCTTCTATTTTATTATCACAATCGTTATTAATTTTTTTTATTTCATTTTTATAATATTTAAAATTCTTAATCATTTTATTATCTCCTAATCTTCAATTCTAAAACCAATTGAAATAAATAACTTATAATTATTATTAAATTCAATAGTAAAAACTATTTCTTCATAATCATTATCACTAATATCAAAATCATAACCAATACCATTAAAAATATAATCAATTCCGTTATATTGCATATAATTACTAATTTCTAATGAATTATCAGTTTTAATCAATAGTTTTGTACCATGATATAATTCATATATTATACTATCCATTTTTAATTATCTCCTATTTATTTATATTAATATTATATCCTATTATTTAATATCGTCAAAACTTTTATACATTTTTTCTTTAAATTCCTTTTGTTTTTCAAAATTACAATTTACAAAAACAAAAGAAGTATCTATAATATTTCTTATATACTTTTTATATTCAATAATCATAATATCATAAATATCTATAATATCTTTTTTTGTATTCATAATATTAGTAATATTATCATTTATATTATTATACTTTTCTACAAAAATTTTAAACGTTCTTAATCCTTTTTCTTTTTTATTTACTTCACAATATATTTCATATTCATCATACAATTCAATAAAATCAAATTTATTCATTTTTTATATCTCCTTTATTTATCCTTTATTATTTATTATTATAATCTCTATTTCTATATTGTCAAGTAATTTTATTATTTTTATTACATTTTATTTTTCATTAATCTTTATGAAAATTGAAATTTTTTTGAATTTTAAAAACCAATGAAAAACAAAATATATATTTTGAAATTTTTTTCTAACCCTATTTTTTTCTAATTTGTTTGCGGTAAAATTGAAATTTTTTTTATAACCCTATTTTACCGCAAACATTTTTACCGTACTATAAAATTTTTTTATCTCCTATTACTTGTCATTTGAAAATTTTTCTACAATTGCGGAAAAATTAATTAATTCCGCAACAGGTTTATAATTCTCAATAACCCTATATTCTTCATAAGGTTTATTGTTAACCATTTTCCGCAATTCAAAATTTTTATCTTGAAAATTCCAAAAATCTAAATATTCGTACATTTTTTAATCTCCCCTATATTTATTATCAGTAATTATATAATATGCGAATAATGCCAATATTATAAAAAATATTCCATTCATTTTTATCTCCTTTATTGTTTATACTTATATTATACTCTTATTCATTATATTGTCAAGATATTTTATTATTTTGTGACATTCTTATAATGTCATAAGAACATCACATAAATTATTCACATTATAAGCAATTCCATTTTTATTATTCCATTCAATACGATTATTTTCTTCATCATCAAATAAAATACATTCTTCATTATCACAATAAACTGATTTATTTTTTCCATATTGAATAATATGTATTTCATCAAAAATGCCGTTAAAGTATTTCTTTAAATATCTGTATTTTGCTTTTCTAACTTTATTCTGATATTGTTTTGTAGCGTTTTTGGATAACCATGTAATAACACCTAAAACATAACCCTTATTTTTCAATTCATTAAGAATATTAATGAATTGCGTATAGTTTACCAATAAATCAGATTTTGTATAACAATCAGTTTTTTCGGATAAAATACATTCTAACCAATTTTCATAACCATAAAGATTATAAAATGTACCATCAACATCAAAATAAATCTTTTTCATTTTTATTATCTCCTTTATTGTTTATTATTATAATCTCTTTTGGTTATTTGTCAAGAGTTTTGAAAAAACTCATTACATTTTATTTTAAAATATACTTCATTTTGTCATATAATTCTTCTGTATTTTCATAATATTCATAATCCTCACAATAATCTGATAATATTTCACTTAATGATTTTTCAAAATCTGATAAATTATTAGGTAATTTATCAATATTATGAAATAAAAAACTTAAAAAAATTGTATCAACTTCATAAACTTTAGTAATTGCAATTTTCATAATTATTTATCTCCTTATTTATTTATATCTTTATTATAATCTCTTTTTTTGTATTGTCAAGAGTTTTAAGAAAACTCATTACATTTTAATTTTTAATTCTTGAATACTATAATTAATTTCTAAATAATCTCCATTATCATTATTACAATATTTTTCCCATTTATTATTAATTATTTTATCCTTATTTTTATTCAATAAATTATATTTTTCTTCTATCTCTTTTTTATCAAAACTAATTTCTAATATTTTACTTTCACTATAGTAATTATCATAATCACCATATTCAATTAATTCAATAATTGCATATACTTCTTTATACACTTTATTATCTCCTTTATTAATTATTTGTCAAGAATATTAATAAAATTCATTACATTTTTTCATTTTCCAATTTTTTTATAATTTCATCTATAACAGAATTGAATATTTCTACTAATTCAACTCTATTATTTACAATATCAATTTTTAAAAAAGGAATAGTCCATTCTAAATATTCACAAAAACTTTTAAAATTAATATCTCCAAAAAGTTCTATATCTTTAAGGTAAGAATCAGTTAATTTTTCAATATCAAATAAATTATTATTAGTATTATCAGGTTTCATTTTGTATATCTCCTTAATTCTTTATTTTCTTCTATTATAATCAATTATTTTGTATTGTCAAGAGAATTGTCTATTTTTATTACAATTCTCTTGACTGTTTTATTATTATTTATCCTGTATAATTTTCCAAAGATTACCTTTTAATCCTTTAGAAATAGTCTTTTTCTGTTTCAAACAATTCATAAAAATTTCTTTTTCGCAATAACAGTCACTTAATGCAGTATGATTTTCAATAAAATTCATATCTCCTGTTAAATATCTATACGCATTTTCCGCATTAGTACTATAATATCCTTTTGGAGTTAAAAAATTATTCTCTAAACAAAAATTTCGATATTTATTAGTGTTAAGTTTTGTTTCGATAACAATTCGCATAACATCAATTAATTCATATTTATTAAAATCAATATTTCTATTACAAAATTTTTCATATGTTTTATTAATTGCGTTAATATCGAATTGCAAATTATATGCTAACAAATGCGTAACTTCATATAATTTTAATACCATTTGAAAATCATACATCATAGAACGTGTATCTAAACGAACTATATTTTTATCTTTTTTATACATTGGCATTTTATCTTTATAATATGCGTTTTCCATCATATTTTCATTAGCAAAAACGTCAAGATTAAGGTAATCACGCTCAAATAGAATATTTCCTTTTTTATCAAAAATAATAATCGCAAGATTATAAATATCAGTCATTTTAGAAGTTTCACTATCAATTAACGCATAAATATTTTTTTTCATTTTTAATTATCTCCTATATTTATTCTTTATTATTTATTATTATAATCTTTATTCTTATATTGTCAAGATATTTTATTAAATTCATTACAATTTATTTTATTGCGTATAGATTAATCATTATCTTTAATTTTCCAATTATACCCATTTTTAGATAAATTCCAATTAAGAATATTATAAAATTCTGTTTCTGAATTACAATCTTTAATTAAACTCCATAGAATGTCAAACGGCATTTTATATTCCTTAGATAAATGTTTAATATACATTTGTTTATCCATATGTTTTGGGATATTTGTAAAGGTAATCATTTTTATTATCTCCTTTATTTATTCTTTATTATTTACTATTATAATCTATTTTATTATATTGTCAAGATATTTTATTATTTTTATTACATTTTAATATCTGTTTGATGTTCATAAATTTTATAAAATTTATCATTTTCTAAAATAATTTTAGGATAATTACAATTAGGATTATTATAAAAATAATTCTCATATTTTTTAATAATTTCTAATATGTCTTCATTATTAATTAAAACTTTTTCTATTGTTTTTCCATTTACTTTATAATTTTTTAAAATATAATTATAAATTTCATCAATTGTGTATATATGATTAAAATCATTTGTTATTTCACAATATTTATAAACAAAATCTTTAAAATCACAATTATTGCGCCCATTATAGTCTTCTATTACCATTTCACTAATTTCTGATAATGAAAAGGTTTTTCTAAAATTTTCTATTTTTTCAAAATATTCATTTTCAAGTATATCACATTCGCTATAATAATACTGTAAATCTTTTTTCATCTTTTACTATCTCCTTAATTGTTTATTTTCTTCTATTATAATCTTTATTTTCCTATTGTCAAGTAAATTCATCAATTTTATTACAATCAATTTTCTTATAAATTCCTATTTATTCCATATGAAACAAATAAGAATTTATAAAAATAGAAATGCCGTTTTAGGTGTTTTGTGCCGTTAAACGGCATTTCTATATTATTATATACTACTTATTACGCATATTTTTAATTTCCTGTTTCATTTTCTTTACTTCAATATCTTGCAATTCCTTTTCAATTGTATTTTGTTTTCTTACTTCAAAATCGTGAATTGCATTTTCAAGATTAAAATCGTCTTTTTTTACTGAAAAACTAATTTCTACATAATTAATTTTTCCGTTGTAATCAATTGGCAAAATAACTTTACCATAATCCGTTTGGAAAAGTTCTTTTTCATAATCCATAAGAACGTTTTCCATAGCAATATCGCGCGTAATACTTTGAACTTGTGTAACTGAAAGTTTAGTATCTTTTTCGGTTTCGGAAACAACATTAGCAACATCATAATTATCAATAATAAACATAATTTTTTATCTCCTTTATTTTTTGTTTATTTTATATTATTTTAATCAATATTTTTTATTTGTCAAGATATTTATTTATTTTTATTACATATATTTTTTAATTTCATCATATAAATCTTGAATATTACTATCTTCAAAATCATAATCATAATTATCATGAAAATAAAAATATTCATTTTCTATCATAAAATCAGAAAAACTATTTATATTATCTTCTTTTTCGATACCATGATATTTAGCATAATCATTTATAAAATCCTCATATCTATTGGCAAGTGTTTTTAATTCATCTTCATAATAAAAACGATTACAATATACTGTATAAGTTTCCCAATATTGAAACATTCTCTTTATCTCCTTTATTGTTTATAAGTATATCACTTTTTTTTATATTGTCAAGATATTTTATAAAACTCATTACATTTTTTTAGTAATTACTGCGATAATTAAAATTATTGCAATAATAAGAATTGTTAATCCAATTGAAATAAGTGACGGCATAATTATAAAAATCCATTTCCAATTAATTACACCGCATAATTTTAAAACTACAAAAATTAAAGTAAGAATATGCAAGTAATTAATGCCATTATAGTTATTATTTTCCTGTTTCATTTTATATATCTCCTTTATTTATTTATATCTTTATTATAATCTCTTTTTCTGTATTGTCAAGGGAATTGTTTATTTTTATTACAATTCCCTTGACTTATTTATTATTGTCTTATTCTTTATTCTTCAATATCATCATTTTTCTTTTGTGTTTTTTTCTTCTTATTTTCTTCTTTTTCTTTTTTCTTCATTTCCTGATTTTTAACTTTTTCCGCATACTTGCGAATGTCATAGTCAGGAGTATAGTCTTCTTTTTTACAGACAAAATCAATTTCACAATAGTAATCATTTGTACCATCATTTACCTTAAAGATAAATTTACCACTATCTTTACGAATAAGAGTATTAACATCAATTACATTATTGAAAATATACTCAATACCCATATTTCTAACTTTTGTTGCTAATTCGTTATTCATTTTAAAATCTCCTTTATTTTATTTATTGTTTATTTTATTTTAACCGATATTTTTTATTTGTCAAGATATTTGTTAATTTTTATTACAATTTAATTTCAATAACATGATTATTAAAAAACACTATAATATATTTATCACTTGACAAAATTTTTACTATATTATCACATTTTTCTTTTAACACGAAATTTAAAATATCGTTGTCTTTTGTAGAAAAAAATTCTTCAAGATTATCATCATCTACAATTTTATAAATAGTATATTCTTTTTCCATTTTAATTATCTCCTTTATTTATCATTTTCTTTATTGTAATCTATTTTTCTGTATTGTCAAGATATTTCTTTATTTTTATGACAATAATGCTTTTTGATTTTGTATATCTAAACTCTTTTCACAAATTTCTTGAAGACATTCTAATTCATATTCGTTAATATTCAATAAATTTTCATTTGCACAATAACTTTCTATTTCATCCATTAAAAATTCTGAAAAATCCATACAATCATCATTATTAGAATATAAATCAGTATAATCATGTACAATACTATCTAAAGTATGACCGTCAATAATATAGCGTTTTGTAATTTCAATAATCATTTTTATTATCTCCTTTATTGTTTATAATTATACTTTATTTTCTTATATTGTCAAGTAATTTATTAATTTTTATTACATACTATCTTCTTTTTCTTCATTATGTATATCTTCAATAATTTTTATACTTTTATTATATTCATAACATTTTATATAAAAATTATAACGTCCATTGTCATTAGTATAAAAACATCTATTATTTTTATCTTGCCAAAGTTTCCAATTATTTTTTTCACAAAAATTTTTACATTCTTCTTTACTATTACCTATATAAATTATATCCTCATAATAACCATTAGCAAAAACATACCAAAATTTACTCATTTTATATATTTCCCCTTATTTACTTTTATTGTTTATTATTATAATCTCTTATTCTATATTGTCAAGTAATTTGTTAATTTTAATTACATTTTAATTATTCTATATATTGGTTTATCATTAGAATAATAACTTAATTTTCTTAAATTTTGTAATCGAATGTCTAATAAATGCAAGTCATTAGAAAAACAAATAACTTTATAATTTTCCATAGTATTATCAATATAACAGACTATAGCAAACATTTTATTTTTCCTTTATTATAATGTTTATTTTTATATTGTCAAGATGTTTTATAAAATTTATTACAATTTATTTAACTCCCAAAATAGTTAATATTACAAATAAAATATATGCAATAATTGGAGTATAAATAATGAATTTTCTTAAATCATCATATGTAAACATTTTATATATCTCCTTTTTTATTTATACTTCTATTGTAATCTCTTTTCTTATATTGTCAAGTCTTTTTTAAAACTCATTACATTCTCATATAAATTGTATAAGTAGTAAGATACATGATAAAAATATCATTCTCTTTATGTAAATGTAATAATTCACCTGACTCAAGATTATAGTCAATAAAATTATTCACTTCAAACATATTATCAGATTCAAACAAAAGTGTATTAGTATCATTATCATAAATACTATATTTTTTAGTCATTCTGTTATCTCCTTTTTTTTGTTTGTTGCAAGTATTTTACAGGATAAATAAAAATATGTCAATAGTGATTTTTATCATATATGACAATGACATTTATAAACAAAATGACTGTAATCACTTCATTATTTATATATAATATATAATATAGAAAATCTATTTTAGATTAATAATAGAACAAAATTTCTATAATACTACACGCAATAGTTAGTCATAACTAACAGTTAGTCTGAACTAACTTATAATAGAACAAAATTTCTATTCGTATAGTATTTTGACATATTCCAATAAACTACACGCAATGGCAGCTCTACGCAAGGCAGCTCAGCCCAGCAGCTCCAGAACAGCTCTGAAAAACAGCTCAGGCAGCTCTGGATCGTAGCAGCTCTGAAACAGCTCTGAATGGCAGCTCTAAAACAAGGCAGCTCCGAAACAGCTCTAAATCACCTATACGCAATTTTTAAACAGCTCTAATTTATGCGTGTAGTTTGCTTTTATACTTTATCCAAATGAACTAATAATAAATAAAAAAAATAGTGTACCAAATGGTACACTATTATAAAACAAAAATTATAGATTAACCGGCCATATGCTTGGTATGCCGTTCCTGCTCACGTTCCAGATTTCTCTGAAGCTTCACCTGGTATTCATGTTCGGCTTTTGCCGCATCAAAGTCATTCTTTTTCGCCACAAAAGAAACTTCTACCCAATGAATAGCACCTTCGTAATCGAAGGGGATTGCGAACTTAGCAGTATCAGTCTGCACCATACCGTCAACACCCTGTGGAAATACATGAGCAACAGCCATATCTTTCAAATCAGCCTGAATCTGAGAAACAGAAATGGCCGGAGTGGAAGCGACAGAAGAAACAGAAAGAGAAGAAAAATCAAACATATTCACCATCCTTATTGTTTATTTTTAATTATGTATATATTATACAGCAAAATTTCTTTTTTGTCAAGGACTTTTCAAAATTCATTACAAAGATTTCTAAACTCAATTCTTGACATATTTTAAGTCAAAATTCCAAATGAAAAGAAAAGTTTTTTCCTTAACGATATAATAATTATAGCAGATTTTTCTTTTCTGTGCGGAAAATTGTTACATGATTTTTAAATTTGCGTATAGTTAAATCTTATTTATTGCGTGTAGTCGAATCCTTGTAGATAAAACAAACTACACGCAACTTTTAACTGCATGTCGGTACATTCTGCCAAATGATAACATAAGATAGAGATGTGCCGAACTAGTGTTCCTGGCCGGCCGTGCACTTCCTGGCAGCTCTAGAATATAGCAGCTCTGATAGCTCCAGGCTGACTACACGCAATTATGGCAGCTCTGAGTTGCCGAAAAGCTCTGACTACACGCAATAATTATTGAGCAGCTCTGGAATAAACTATACGCAATTTATAGTATCTATATGCATAAAACGCACAATTTATATCATTTTCGTGTAGTTTTGTGTAAAATAACAATAAAAATAGACGAAAATAGAATAAAAAATCACTATTTTGCGACAAAATTGGCTAAAATTTGGCTAAAATAATACAAAATTATGCTAAAAATTGAAATTTTTTGCATTACAAAGCGAAATTTTTTTCATTTTTGCGTAAAATCGAAATTTTTCTATTGTATATACGAAATTTTTTTACATCCCCTTTACAAATTTTCAAAATTTTTCGCCCCTAATTCGTCTAAAATAGCCTCCAATTATGCCCCTTTAAAAAGCCTTTGGGAAGCCCAAAATTGCCCCCAAAATGTGCTCCGGAGCACGGCCCTCCCCTATACCAATTTTGCACTATTTTAGCGCTGAAAACGAAATTCCGCTTGCTTAACCGCTTATTGGGAATACCTCCGGTATTCCCAAATGCTCTAAGCGCGCTCCATTTCTATATATTTGCCATTATCCCCAAAATATGATAAACTTATATTATACTATATGAAAGGATATACGCACAAATGAAATTAAGTGGAATTTTTTACATAAAGAATATTGTAGAAGAAAAATTTTTTATTAGTAATTCTTTTAATATACAGGGGAAATTAGAATATTATTTTGCAAACTACATGGAGTATAATATGCCCCTATATACCGATATGCGAAAATACGGACTAGAAAATTTTCTATTCTCCATAATAGAATTTTGCCCTCAATATTTACTTAACTCAGAATATTTAAAATGGACTAAACTATATTCTAAAAAACATCCAGTCTACCCTCATAATATATCGAAAAAAATTTTTATATTAAACTATAAAGGAAAACCACATATCGTACTTAAAAAATACGAAACTCCCCTATCTAATCTATACCATTACCAAGATAGAAACCAATGGTTCAATTCTATTCCTATCGAAGATATACCAAAAGAATGCCGATCAAGTTAAAAATTTGACCTAAAATGTTAAAAATTTGACCTAAAGCACAGCTTGGGTGTATAATTACATTATACCGGCGAAGGGAAAACCAAGGGATTTAAGATACAATTGTATCTATTTCCAAAACTACTGCCATAATACAATAAAGTATTATGATTATAGAAAAACCTAAAATTGGAATATATTCCATAACAAATATTAAAAATAATAAAAAATATATAGGACAATCAGCTAATATAGAATTAAGATGGATAACACATTTAGTAGATAGTATAAACAATATGAATCATTTATTAATAGATCAAGCAATACATGGATTAGGAAATTATAATTTTAAATTAGAAATATTAGAAGAATGTAGCTTAGAAGAATTGAAGAAAAATATTACATAGAAAAATATAATACAATATATCCAAATGGATATAATATAAAAGAAGGTGGAAAATATACACGAAATACTATACATAATTTAAATAATAATATAGAAATAAATGTAGAAGATTTATATAAACTTACCCCTCCTTTAAGTATAAGATTTGATTCAGAAAATAATAAATATATTATATATAGTACTAATAAAAATAAAATAGAACAAAAATATATAAAAGATTATAAGAGAAAGAATAGCTATTTTAAATATAAGAAAAAACTTACAAAATAAGTTTTGTCTTCTTGTTACTCACGTCGTTCGCGATTTCGGTTCTTCGAACCTTCATCTCTCACTAGTGAGTAACCGCAGTGATTCAAAATCGGCCTTCGGCCTCATTTGAATCACCAGTAGGCTGTACTTGTAGAGAAAGCAAATACAAAATGGAAATTTTTCTAATATATACTATATTATATAAATATACTATATCTAAATGAACATTGGAATGCCGCCAAGGCATATACAAAAAATCTGGTTAACCCAGCTAGGAGTCTACCTACTTATCAAACATATACAAAAAAAAATAGGGTATGCCGCAAAGGCATACCCTTTTTATTTATCTTGAAGACAAACATTCACAAATCTTTTAAATCAATATCCTTTATTCCTATTAAAAAGATTTACAAATAATCTACCTAATGCAATTAATATTGCCGCACAAGGCACTAAACACATAATAATAAATAATAAACCATCTTTACTCATTATCTCTCCAAAATTTTATACAATATTTTATAAGCTAATATAAACATAAAAAATAGGATTGCCGCCACAGGTACTACCATAAACAAACAACCCAATGCAACAATAGGTCCTCTTCCTTCTATATTAGGCATACCACATTATCTCCGGATAATCACTACATTGCCCATCTTGTATAGTATGTGCCGCAATGGCTATGGGTTTTTGATTTTGTTCGTCATATAGAACATAAGCAGTAATTTCTATTGTAGTATAAAAACCATGACTTGCATAGTATATACCAAAACATCTATTAATTAAGAAATTTGTAAAAATAGCTTTTGCTGCATTATCATCTACATAATATGGGTATTTTTGAGAAGGCTCTAAATACATATAGTATTTCTCATTTACATAGGAACAAATTTTTTCTATATTTAAATTTTTAGTGCCATCATCTGGAATAGACAAACCTAGACCATACATAGAATATTTATCCGCACCAGTATATTCTTGCATTTTGTCCCTCCTTATTATTAATTAGTTCTTTTGCCGCAAAAGCCATTGTTTTTTCTCCATCTAAATCATATAACATATAGGTGGTAAAATATACTTTATTATATAAATTAGCCATATTATTAATCTTTATAGTAGGATTTAGAATAGCAAGCATATTTAAAAATATTAATCTAGCATCTTGCGGCTCCAGCTCTTTACCCATATCTTGTAGGTAGTAATGTGCCACTATATCACCATCTTGAATGTGGTTTGCAATATCACTTACTTGTATATTGTATAATTGTTCTGGATTATAGTTACATATATCTATATGTATATTTGCTCTATACAAAACAAATCTATTTTTCATTTCTTGTCTCTTCCCAATTAAGCACGGTACCGCAATAAGGACAATATGCAAATGAGGGATTTACTTCTTTTCCACAATTAGTACATTTATACCGCCAACTATAACTATCCGAAAATTGTCTTTCCATATCTTCATAACTAAGAAAATATTCTAAAGCGTCCTTTTTTAAATGACAGTCTCCTTTATCATTATAATATGGACAATCCCTACAATCCAATTCATCTCTATCACAAAGATATAATATTCCTTTTATTTCACGTAAACTTTGTTTAGGTTTATGTCGCAAAAGTAACTTCATTCTTCTACTTCCTTTCTGATTAAATAAGCATAATTATTATTATTACCCCATTGTTCATATCCATTGTCATACACTGTACAATAGGTGAAACCCTGATCGGCAAGCCACTTTTGTGCGGCAACCCTACTTCCAAATACCTTTACTGGGTCATCAAAATATTCTATAATATATATATACATTAGTTTACACCAAATCGAATTAATTTCTCTAATTTTTCTGTACAATAAGCTACTTCTGCGGCCCAACTAATCAGCTGAAGTACTGCGGCACTATATGAGCCAAAAGGTTGATCAAGATAATAACTGTCAGGAAAATCATACCCATATTCATCCATTATTTTACTCTGAGCTTCTTTTATTGAACTATATTCTTCAATAAAACCATCAGTGGTATCATTAAAATAAAAACGTACCCTAACAGAACCCTCAGTACCTTCTGGTAATTCCATTATACAAACATCATGCCAAAAATTTTTTGTATAATAAAGTTGTTTTCCTGATACAAAACCTTCGAAAAAACGAAGTTTATCTTTAAGTTCATTTTCCTTTTGCCGCAAAAGAATATAATATCTATTATTTACTTTTTCCATTTTCTCTCCTTCTTTATTTCGTTACAAATAAGCCAAAGTACAAAAAATCCATATGCTAAAAATGTTAATATAGACAAAAATGCCGCAATGCTAATATTTTCCATTATTCATTAATTCTTTCTTCGACTTTTTCATTCGCTATTCGTTCAATATAAGCTTCTATTGCATCTTTTGCTTCTTTTTCTGTATTCCACCATCCATCAAGTTCACTTTCAATAGGATAGGCATATTCACTATTTACCACAAACATATCAAAATGATTATCAGAATCTTCTAGCGGAATAGAAAAATATTGATTGCCGTCAATACTAAAGTCAAGCACTTCTTCTTCTAATTCTTCGTCATATCTAACATCATAAGCATAATCTACAATATGTATGTATTTATAAAATTCTTTATCTACATCTACATCAAATCTAATATCTTCATAAGGAGGTTCTTCCCAAGAACCACTGAATGAATAATCACGAATATTATACACATAAATATAATCTGAAAGTTCTACATCTTTATCAATAAGAATAAAATAAACATGTCTATCGTTCATATTCCACTCCTTATAATTCATAACCTTCAATATCTCCTAATACATATTGCCATTCACCACTATAACTTCCGTACCAAGGACGTGCCGCAAAAGCAATATTTTTTTTATTTTTTAAATCATTTAATACCATACAAAAAACAACAAGCTCATTATTCATATTAACTTTATCATCTATAACATTTTTGTGAGATTCCATTCTATCTTGTAAAACATTAAGAGCTTCCCGCAAATGAAAATTATCTCTATCAAAATTTTTTAATGTAAAATAATCTCCAACTTCTATAAGATTTGTACCTTCTCTAAAATCCCTAAACATTTGTTTTACACTATATTTATTTTGCTTAGGTTTTTTAACATACATATCAAATAAAAGTAAAGTAATATCACCAATCATATTGTACTCTCTTTTCCTTATTTCTATCATAGGCTTTAGGATTTTTAGGTTTTCTAGTTACAGGATTTAGTTCGCCCCAAGTGCCGCGCAAGCTATTGTAATATTTTCTTTTCTGCTTCTTATTCATCTTATCCAATGTAACATACTTATTCATGTGCCGTCTCCATATCTATTCTATAACTACCTTCATAGTGGTCTTTAAAATACATTAGAATTGCCGATTTAGGCCATTCTTCAATCTCATTTGCTTCTTCTTCACTATACCGATATGCTATATCATTCCAAACATATTCCCAAATAGATTCGTAACTAAAATATGGTATATCACAATCTAATTGGTCAATAATCCTTTTACATTGTTTTATACAATATTCTAAATTTTGTTTTTCTTCACTATCACCTACATGAGCACAATCAAAACCAATCCACCATCCTGGATACATTGTATTAGCTAAAGTATGAGAAGAATAAGTAAGACCACCATGACATTTTACAAAAAGATCATCGTGATCTTTTTCATATGCCCAATGCCAAACTGGAATCAAAACGTAACCACATCTATATACTCCGAAACCAGTACCACGCTTTATAATACAGTAAGTATAGTCTTTATAAGTACCTCTATGTTCAATAATTTCCATTATATTATCTCCTTTAGTATAATCTTATTTCACCTTTAAGATATGCACTTAAAAATAAACTTGCAATATCTTCATGCGGAAGAAATGGAACTTCTTCAACCAAATCTTCATTACCAGTTTGTATTAAATATTCGACTACTTTATTCATCATGAATTTATGGTCAATTTCAATATTTTCCATTTCTTTTCTCACTTTCTTTATTTTTTATTTATACATATATTATAAGCTATATTGCCATCAAAGTCAAGAAAATTCCTTGTAAAAATGAAAAATAGTATATAACAAAATAGGGATGCCGCAAAAGTGCATCCCTATTATTTTATTCTTCTTTTTCTCTCAATAATTGAACTAAATGTACATTAACCTGAATTTGCTTGGTTAATTCATAATTTAATTCTTGAATTTTATATTGTAATTCTCTTTTGTCTTCTTGAAGTTCTATCATCTTCCTTTCTGAAGAATTGTTTCTTATTTCTTCAGAAAGTTCAAGATTCTTTTTGAGTAATTCTTTTTCTTCTTTGAGAGTTTTATTTTCTTCTTTTAATTTAAAAATTTCTGTATTCAGTTCTTTAATTTTTTTATTATTTTTTTCAAGTTCAGTCAAAGCCACAATCATTCCTAAAGTTATCGAAGCATCTTGTTCAGCTTTAGAAGTATTTGTGTTTACAGATTCACAACAATTAAAATTATTCATTATTTGCCCATAGGTTCATTATTTTTCAATAGTGCTAATACAATGCCCATCCATGCAATAGCAGATTTTTCTTTTTCTAATTCATCAATTCGTTCTTTCAATCTAATATTTTCTTCTCTAAGAGAAACATTTTCTTTTAAAGAATTAAGAGCACGTTCCATTTCTTTAATTTCTTTTTGATCGAAAGTGTCAGATACTTTTTTATAAGAACAATCACAGCAACATTTATTTAAATTTTCTTTAATTAATTTTCTGGTACTTTCTTCTTCATATTTTTTATATGCATCTCTAATAGTATCTGCCATAGCATAAACATTTACTTTATTTTGTAATTCTTTAATTTTTTCTTCTGAAGAAGATAGTTTTTGAAGAAGCTCTTCTAGAGTATATTCTTCATTATTATAAGAAATTTTTACTTCTGTCATTATCACTTCCTAATATTTCATTTTAATTGTTTTGACGTTTTTTCAAGTTCAGTTAAAGCTATATAGGCTCCTTTTTATTGATTCTTTATCAGGAATTACCGCACTAATAACTTCAAGTGCTTCATCGAAACTATGGCACATACCATCAGTCCATACATGATTTGATTTTCTATCACAACTAGATGTTCTATATTCACATATCGCACAAGGAACCATTTTTTCTATAATTTCAAATGCTTCTTGGATTGTCATATTCTCTATTTCCCATGTTTTACAAGATATTCAGGAGACACCGCTTTAAAAGAACGTTTACCATCCTGAGACCGCACCACAACACCTTCACGAAGTACATTAGGATTAATGAGTGAAGGACCAGTAGCATACTTAAGCATTTCATCTACAGTGTTAGGAAGAATATAATCGTAAGAAATCATAGGAACAGCGGTAAAACCATATTTAGAACATACTTCTACCATTTCTTTATTACCCAGTCTACCATTTGGAGTGATAATATTGAAAACAAAGAAATCAATATCCTTCAAACCTTCAGGATTCTTCTGGATGCCAGGACCTGCTACTTCACCTTGAATCGCAATCCACTTAACATTCATATCGTTCATCATAAGTTCCATACGTTCTTCTATATCATACATGTCAGCTGCTTTCCAATAATTGGAATTATCTTTACCAACATTAAGATTACGGCTATAGACATTGAACTTATGTCCAAAAAGAGTGCGTTCCATAGTATAGGATGCACTTTGGCCGTCCACCTTTTGACTTACACACATAGGCTCTTTGTTCTGAAGAGTTCCGGGGACATTCTGAATGCGAGTTTCATCAGTTTTACTTATAAGGGTAGAAAAGCCACCTTTTTTACGTTTTGGATAACCAAAAATTCTATACCAAATTCTCTGAAACCAATTATATTTCTTCTTGGAAAGATTAGATACACCAATTGGTTCTTCACCTGCATATTCATCGTATTTTACAATACCAAGCAAATCAGTTACATCATCGCCTTCTTTCCAATTACCAGCCGGAAGAATAGAAATTGGATATGCAATTCCTTCAGAATAGACATTACCCATTTTCATAGTACGAATACGATTACTACGTTTTCGTGCTTGTTCAAATTCTGGTCGATCTGGAAGAACACTATCAATTTCAATATAGACCACCAAATCGCCAATTTTCATTTCTTTGCCAACAATAACATGCCAACCTTCGATAGTAGCAAGTACGATCCTATCTTTACCTTCAATCGGTATAATATCAACAATCTTCTGTACACTAGCAAGTTTACGAGCCATTATTATTCTCCTTCTCTAATACCTAATTTACTTTCTACAAGTGCGCGTTCAGCCTTAGTTTTATTGTAAGCAAAAACTATATATCTCTTCATGTTATATTTAAGATATGGACTATTAATCATATTCTGTTCATCATAAAGTTGAATTGGCTTAGAATATCCTGCTGTTAAATCTACTGGAAAATTATCAAGATAATCTATAAGCTCTTTATAATCTGATAAATTTAAATAAATAGTTTCTTTAATTAATTCAAACAACACATTAGGTTTTAACTTTATGCAAGAACGAATTTTATTATTCTCAACTTTAACAAGAAAATATTGGCCCATTTGCTTACCCATATAATTACCTACTTTCCAAAAGGACAATCCTCTTTCGGCAAACCTTTAATCATAAGGTAATAATTTAATTTATTCATTGCTCCTATTTCTGATTCGGCAAATACAATAAAATAATAATAATTCAATTCATGCATAATATACTGAATATCAACAGCATATTCTTCATCTTCCTCATCTTCTTCAAGAAATTCAAAAAGTTTCCAATTTTCAAAAATTTCTCTTAAAGTTTCTGTTGGATGAAGTCTAATTAAATCCATAATCCAAGTTTGAAGTTTATATAAATTCATTGGTTCAATTCTCATCCCAATTTCATCGTCCTCAAGAGTGACAACAACTTCGTAATATTTACCCATAATTACTTATCCTCTTTCTTATCTTTCTTGGTTTTCTTAGGAGTTGATGCCGCCAAGGCTTCTCGACAACGTCGATCTTCAAGTTTAGCATCATACTTATCTAGCAAATCGCACATTACATCTTCACTCTCACGATTCCCACCAAGTTTAGTATTATTTTTCTTGAAAGAACCAGATAGTTGAAAAACTTGTTTCTGACCCTTATCATTTGTCACATAAAAAGCCAAATCACAATCGCCAACAACTTCAAAAACTTCAACTTCAGGAAAAAGTCCAGACTCAATTAATGCCTGAGAAATACGTTCACGAAGTTCACGTTTTTTATTAATTACACTTTTTTGAGTATTATTGATAGCCATTTGTATCTCCTCTTTATTTTTTAATTATAATATAATTATACACTATATTTCTCAAAAGTCAAGGACTTTTCTTTTTATTATTACAATATTTCTATTTCTTATTTTTAGAATAATTATCTACTTCAGCATACATATCTGATTCAGTATAATCTAATCCTTTAGCCGAAAAATCAACTTGAATATATTGCCGTTCTCCATCTTTATCAATAGCAATAATCCAGCTATAGTCATCTCTCTGTAGCCCTTCAAAATAATCAATTTTATCCATAAATTTATTAGCTACAATGTCCAAATATTCTTTCTCTTTGTTTGACATTAGAACAAATCCTTCACTATTAAAAGTATGCTGATTAAGCTTATATCAGACGGATCTTACATCGAGGGCGTGCGCTGACAAGTGTAATCTTCACTCAGCTTCCATTTCCTTACGGGACCACTCTCGTTAGTGCGACTAACCATTCAGATATTTTTATTATTTAGCAGGTCCTACCCGACTCGAACGAATAATTATGCTTTTGGAGAGCATTGTGATACCATTTCACCAAGAACCCATAACCCGCTACCTCACGGCATGAGAAATTTGTTAAAGGAGATTGTAAAATATTAATATAGTGTACATGGTTGGCGATGCTCCAACTACCTTCTGTTCTTCAGACAGACGCTCTACTAATCTTGAGCTACATGTACATAATGGCTATGATTTTCCATAGCCTAAACAATAAAGAAAGGAGATAATATCCTGTACCATATAGGCTAATTGAAGCAACAGGAATTGCACCTGTTTAATTGGGCTTACCCAACTTCACTAAAATTATTCGGCAGACTTAGCAGCTTTCTTTGCTTTATTCTCTGCCTGTTTAGCTTCACGTTCTGCGGCTTTAGCCTGCTTATCGTGGAACTGTTCAACTTCCGCAAAAAGATTGGATTCATCAAAATCAAGTTTCTTAGCGGAAAGAGCAATGTCAGCATAATGCCGTTCGCCATTGATGTCAACCGCAACAGTCCACTTATAATTATCAGTCTGGACAATTTCAAAATCTTCAGAAACTTTCATCAGAGAAGGAACAACAGCAGCCTTAACGGCTTTCAGCATTTCAGTAGAAGACATAGACATAATTTTCACCTCATTTTTTTATTTTTAATTATATATTAATTATACATTATTTTTCTTTATTGTCAAGAAAATTTCTTAACTTCATTACAAAATTTTAAAAATCATCATTTGCATAACGTTCTGCGTAAGGAATATATTCTCCATTTTCATTAACAGATGAAGCATCCAAATTACCAGATAAATTGCGAGGAATTGAATTACTTTTTTCAACACGTTTTGCCGCACGACTTACTTCTCTATCATTGGCTTTCTCTACCTTTTCAGCATACTTAGTTTCAAGAAGTGTAAGTTCCTCTTCACCAAAATCAGGTTTCTTAGCAGTAAGAGAAAGTTCAGCATACGCCGGAACACCCTGAACAGTAGTTTTCAAAATCCACTTATAAGAATCAATCTGCACACATTCAATATTTGAAATCCCCATATCAAACACAACGGGAACAACACTATCTTTTACAGCCTTCTGAAAACCAGTGGAAGTAAGAGTAGTACCAGCAACATAAGACGGGGTAGACTTGGAAGCCATAATTTATCTCCTTATTTATTTTTTATTTTTAATTATACATTTATTATAGACGACTTTTCTTAACTTGTCAAGGAAATTCCTTAACTTTATTACAAAATTTTTAGTACCCAATAAGAGAGTCGCACTCTTTCCTTTCGGTTTAGAAGACCGATATGCATCTGTACACCAATTGGGCAAAACCACATTTATTATAATTGCCCGCTGTCTCACGACATGAGGAACAATGCACTTATAATGGTCCAGTTGGGACTCCCTACGGGTCCCAACTTTAAAGCCTTGTACGTGATTCGAACACGCCCAAATAGTTTGGAAAACTATTATCCTTCCACTAGATGAACAAGGCATTTCTTTATTTTTAATTATATAATAATTATACACTACTTTTCTACAAAGTCAAGAAAATTTCAAAATTGATTACAAAAATTGCGGTTTGGGTTTGTGTTATTGTGGTTATAGTACACATTACTGTAACGTACTCCGCAAAAGCAACTCAGATTTACTTCCGTTTCAGTTATCGGCAAACCACTGGGCATTTCTCATGTCGTCCAGGCGACATCTTAGGCAAACTCAAGTATTAAAGCCGGCACCTTGAGGATCCCTAAACTTTTTGTATTTTATCTCTCTGGACTTTTGGCTGCCCCAGCTCCCTCAATAAAATACTATATTCTTTATTCCTAAGCCTTTTGGAAGAACAGAAGCCGTACCATAACTTCCCGCCGCATAGTGTGCAGTAATAAAGATTTTTACCTTACTTTGATTCAAAGTTATTCGTGGTGCCATGAATCGAACATGACATTTAGAGAAACTATCTCCAAGCTTACCTTTAGCCTAACCACAAAGTGTACACTTTTCCTAATTGTTTGCAACCAATTAGTAATTTTATATATCACCGATTCTAATTATTTACCTTTGATATATCAATAATGCTTAGGTGCATTAACCTTCATCATTTATTTCTATTGCCGGATGAATAAGCAAGCTATTATATATGATGTTGCGCAGCTACTGTGCTGACCTCACTATACACTACCAGTTCCCAAATTAAAGGGACCGCAGGAGAATCGAACTCCATCTCTTGTAGCACACCATTTATTACCATGATTTTGTTCATTATCTACATTTTTTATGCGATTCAAATCCCATTATCATGGTAATGAGGGGAGTACGTGAGTCGAACACGTCTAGCCGCATTAACAATTTCGTACACTAGCTGCTATACCAAACTCCCACATAAGAGAATTATATTAATTCCCATTCTTCATCAGAATAATTATTTATTTTTTTCTTAGAATCTGGTAAATTAAATTTTCTACACCATCTATATATAGTAGTAGGAGCAACTTGAAACATTCTTCCAACTTCACTTATAGAATTATTACGAATCAATTCTTTTAATTTTATTCTATCTGGTTTATTTGCTTCATATTGTTCCTTCTGCTGTTTTCTTAATTTAAGTTGCTCTTCTCTTTCTTTTTTAAATGGAGCAACTAAATTATCTAAAGTATCATAATAAATTTGTTCATTAAAATTACATTTTAATTCAAATTCTTTTCCGCTATGTTCAATTTCTCTATGACAATTAGCACATACCATACAGCATTTTTTGGCTTCTTCTGGATATGCTGATTTAGCACGAGTATCTGGATGAGATAAATTATATTTTTTTGTGGAAGGATTTATATGATGAAATTCATATATATAATTTGGATATTCTTTTCCACACAAAAAACATTTATTCCCAAATCCTTGAACTAAAGCTTCTTTTATTCTTCTTCTAAAATTTATCACATCTTTTGGTTGAGTCATTTTAAATTTTCTCCTATAATATAAATATTTTGTTATCTATATTATAAGAGAGAACTCAACCAAAAAAATTATATATTTTTATAACCAATTTAAACTAAGTTTAATAAGGTTAAAAATATTTTTAACTAGTGCTTTTGGTGGAATTTGCATCCACAGTCTCGAAGCTTAAAAGGCTTGTGTTTTACTAATTAAACTACAAAAGCATATAATGCCATATGGCAACCCTTTCTAAATCTCATTGAGTAAACCAAAGGGTTATGTATCACGGAAAGGAGATAATCTGATACGGTTTCGCTACATATTTAGATGGTACCACGATAATTGCAATCGTGCAAGAAGGCTTTACCTTATACCAATTTATAAATAAACAAATAGGAGATATATAATGTACCTATTAGGCTGTGAAGCGAGCAGGAATCGAACCTGCGTTGTTTCTTATGTACGACGTTTACAGCGTCGCGTGATCGCCAACTACACTATCGCTTCATATTCTTTATTTTTAATTATATAATAATTATACTATAAATTTCTTGTTTGTCAAGAAAATTTCTATTTTTTATTACAAAATTAAATATATCAGATTCTGATTTTTTAATTTTCTAAGAGGGGAATGGCGTACTCGAAACGCACGTGCAACTGATTTGCAGTCAGTGCCACCACCTTGGTTACTCCCCTTTTTAATTATATATTAATTATACACTATTTTTCTCAATAATCAAGAATTTTTCTTAACTTTATTACAAAATTCCTTAACAATACCAATATCCATCAGCATCGTACAAACCAATTTCACCATTGGTGAAAGTATGCGGAATTCCGCGTTCAATAAGGTACATGTGAAATGAAGTAACTGAATGAAAAACACCAATACGTTTGTTACCAAAAAACAGATTAAACATATTCACTCCTTATTTTTTATTATATATTAATTATACACTATTTTTCTATAAAGTCAAGAAAATTTCTGTTATTTATTACAAAATATCTAATTAATAAAATCTCTCATTTCTTCAATCAAATCAGCAATAATTTTATAACTATTACTACGATATTTCTTAATTTTTTCTACCAAGCGTTGTCGCGCAAGCTGTTTACCATACTCTTCATTCCATTCATCTTTAGGATTACATTTAGCTTTTGCTGACATATATCTAGGGAAAGTCATCCTCAAACAGCCTGATAAATATCTTTCAGAAGAATATTCATAACGCTTAAGGTGCCGCAAAGCCCCTTCAAGTTCATCATAAATATATTCCGCATCTTTAAAAGTTTCTTCATTATTATCAAACTTAATCATAGCAACAATAGTGCGCTTTTCCTTATTCACAATATATTCAATCATTTTTACTTCCTTTTCTTTATTTTTATTTATATATTAATTATAACCTATATTTCTTATTTGTCAAGAAAATTTCTATTCTTTATTACAATTTTTTTCATATAAATAAAGTTTAAATTTATCTACATATTCTCTATCTATCGGTAAAATACTAAATTCTCCAGAAGTAGTCCAACTATCATCATTTGGGTTATAGCATGATACTATATTTCCACAGTTACACAAATATTTTTCTACCTCTTCTTTTGTTTCAAAAGCACAGGTAAATTTATTCCAAGCATATAAACCATATATTTTATTATTTTCTTGCTCCATATTGTGCCTTATTCCTACTACGAGTATTCTCAGACCAACCAAACCAATTTTTATTATCACATTCTTCCAAATGTTGATAAAATTCTTCTTCTGTAATATCAGAATTATATAATGCCCAAATCATATCAAGTGGCATACTGTATTCTTTACTAAGTCTTTTAAAATAAAGACCACGATCAGGCAAATCGGCAGGCAAATGTAGAATATCTTTCATATTATCTCCTTTTTTTATTTATATAATAATTATACGCTATATTTCTCAGAAATCAAGAAAGTTTCTAATTTTATTACAAAATTTCATCTACCTTATATTTATCATAATGATAATGTTGATTATAAAAGAAAACATAATCTTCGGGTTCAGCTATTTCCCAACCATAATCAATTTCAAAATCTTCAAGAAAGGAAATAAGTTCATTCTCAGAAGCATTTTCAAGAATTGGCGTATCTTCATAATAGAGATTATAGAAAGTCATTTTATTTTCCTTTTTTACATAAAATTCTACTTAGTAAACATGATCAGGTTCTATGCTATACCACGCATCACAATCATCATAATCAATATCAGCTAATACACGTGCTGTTGATTTTGCTTCTTTCTCGCCATCTACATAACCGACAATTTCTTTTGTATACCGAACTATTGCATATCTTACCATATTTATTTCCTTTATTTATTTATAATATAATTATATACTATATTTCACAAAAAATCAAGAAGATTGTTATATTTTTTTAAAAATTATATCCAAAATATTTTTCAATTTCATCTTTCATTAGACAATAAATATATTCAGATATTTGTTCATCTAAATAATTATTTAAATTATCTTCAAGTTCAATTAATGTATCAAAACCACCATCATTATAATCAGCCCGCAATGGTTCATAAACATAATCGTTTTCTATAAGAAAATCATTAATCTCTTTCCAACCTTCTACTTTATGCGGCATACCCTTATCTGATACAGTATACTCACATGGAGTATTACTATCATCAAAAGTAATACCTAAAATACATATTTCCTTTTCTAAATCTGGACTAATATCATAATCCCATTCAAAAGAAGGAATCATTTTTTGAGAATTATAATCCCAATCAAAAACAGCTGTAAAATTAACAATTTTATAATACTCTTCAATAGAATGCTTTAAATACATACGCCATTTACTTTTCATCTAATATACCTCAACCTGACAAGATTTCATAACTTCAAATGCTGCATTATGTTTTTCAGGAGTAGTGCCGGCACAGCAAGAACTATCTACTTTTACAATAGTTTCTTTAGAAACAGCTTTGTGAATAAGTACATTAGAAATAACACAAATATCTGTACATACACCTATATATTCTACTTCCATTTTAAAATCATTATCTAATATATTATCTACTTCAATTTCATAAGCCAATGACATAGAACCAAAGCCAAATTTTTCAATAATTTCAGAATCACCCAAAGCTTCTTTTACTCTATCATTAAGTTGCCAACCCCAAGTGTATTTAATACAATGCGGCACTGGTAATTTTTGTCCTTCTTGTGTGTTTAAATAATCATTATAGTGAGTATCTTGTGTAGCATATACAATATCGCCACGTTCTTTATATTCCTTAATTTTATTTACAACATTAGAGACTACAGAAATTGTGTCTGAATTAGAAAGAGAACCGCCTTCAGAACAAAAATCATTTTGCATATCTACCACAACAAGAATTTTTTTATTTTCCATTTTATTTCTCCTTTATTTATTTATAAATAAATTATAAGCTATATTTCTAATAAAGTCAAGAAAATTCCTAATAAAAATACAAAATTCCTTTTAAAAAATTAATGAACCGCTATCGTCCCAGCGAGAATATAATTTCCCATTAGGTCTAAGTATAGCATACTTATATGATTCAATTTCATTTTTAGCCATACAATTATCATCTATAACTGTACTAATTCCATGTACTGAATATTGTACATATCCATATGGTAATATTGCAATAGGTGTTCCGAATCTTTTGATATATTTTTTAATATCTTCAAACTTATTTTTATCATATAAATGATTTTGTACCCAAGTTGCTTCTTCGCCTGCGCCATCAGCATAAATCTTACGAAAAGTAATTTGTTCTACTCCTGTTTCCATATCACTGGCACCAATAGTTTTACAAATATGAAAAATTTCTTTTGGATGATAATGATCAAAAGCATCTGTAAGATTAAGGCAGAGCCGCACATTCATTCCATAAGATTTAGCAGTAGAAACTAATTGAGAAATTCCCATTGTTCGTACCTTTTCTGGCGCTTGAATAATATCCCAATTTTGCTTATCATTAAAAGCTGATACTGATAAAGCTAATGTAGTAACTCCAGCTTGAGCAAGAGAGTTTATAGTAGTTTCAGTAAGATTTGTTCCTGTTGTTTGAATACCAATATTATAGAAAGGTTTTCGTAATTTTTTATTAGCTTCAAGAAGTTGAAAAATAAAATTCAAATTCTGTTGCGGCTCAGCAGTACCAGTTATAATCATTGAATTTGTACCTTCATCACGTACATATTCCATACGATTAATATATGATTCTGGGATACTTTCATCAAAATTTAAATTTTTTCCATAATCTTCATGGTGCATATGAGATACACAAAATTTACAATGATTCCAACATTTTCCAGTAGGTACTACAATAGACAAAGATTGAATGTTCATTATTACTCCTTATTAAAAAATCATAATAATGTAGTATATTAACCAAGTAAAAGCTATTTGAAACATATGAATATATTGATCTGTATGATAATTTATTATTTCCTGATTACACTTTGCATCATCTACAATACTATGAATAAAACTATTAATGCCTAAAGCGATAATATAGAAATTAAAATTATATTCTTTAGTAATCAACATAAAAAGCATAATAGGTAACATAATCATAAATGCCCAAGAGCCACTATGAATCCTAAGTGCCGTTCCAGCGTTTTGCTCATCTTTGTCAGTATGATAATTTTGTTCCCACCATTTTACTTGTTTAAAATTAGCAAGAATGCCTTGGAGGTTATAGTCGGCAATAGTATGACAAAAAGTCATAGCAGGCAATAAAAAAGGAATTACTTGTATATTTATTTCATTCATTTTTATTTCTTTCTAAAATAAAGATAATGTTATTTTCGCTCTTTTCGGTACGCTTTCCATTTATCCATGTTCACTTCAGACAATGCCCATTCATCTTTCACGTCTATGATAAATATATCTTCCATGTGGTCCAGTGATATCCAGCCCTTATAATGAATGTTATTCCAGTCATACTCAAGCCACACAGACTTTCCTCTCATCCGCTTGAGTTCGTCCCAAGTGAGAGGATCATTCCCTGTCTCGGGGAGCATCGGCAATTTCCAGTAGCCATTTTCTTCTTTTGTGGATTCTACCCAAACGGTATTATCAAGAATATGACGTAGCTCCTTCAAGTAGTAGAGCGCATCGGAGTTGAATTCACGGAGTGCCTCATCAAAGGATTTATCTGAAATAAACATCCCCGTCTCATACACTTTTATTACTTCATCCAACGTTTTCATTCGTCTTTTCTCCAATCCTTCACAATTTCTTTCCATTGCTTATCCTCTTCACGCACCTTGATAAACAGGACATAAAGCCAAATAATTGCCATTCCTACGACAATTCCTAAAGCAAAAACAGCAAATATATCACTCATCACTACCTCGCATATCCGCTCCGCAGTTCGGGCAGAATTTCGGATAATCATTTCCGCCAATGTATAGATCGTCTTGGTCGTACATTTCGCCGCAGGCGGTACACTTTGCATATTCGCTCCATGGTCCATTCCATAATACCCACCTTCCCGTTTTGCGTTCTGGCTCTGCTGGTGATATAAAATACTCTCGTAAAAACTGAGAAAGTACCTCTGGCTTATAAGTGCCGAATCCAACAATCATATCGCCATTTTCTTCATATTTGATGGAATAATACGGCTTACCCTTATACTCAGGGTAGGTGCAAAACTTTGGATAGTTGACAACAATTCCTAAAAATTTTCTACCCTTCGTCCGCTTTGGCTCTGCGGACGGCAAGGCTTCTAATGCTTCTACTGCTTGATTTGCATGAAAACCTTCTGGAATGAAGCATCCATATGTTTCAATATCTTTCGCTTCTAACTGATACATTACATCAATCGCATCTCGTCTCCGAATCAAATCACCACTCATACTGCACATCCTCCATGCAAATATCGTCTTCTCTTACAATCCACACAGGAAACCAACCTTTACCATAATTCGGCTTTACTTGTCCGATTTCCACAATATATCCATATACTTGTTCGCCATCGCAGTTGCATACTGTATATTTACACCAACCTTCTTTGATTTCTGCTTTGTAATATATGTCCACATTAGGTATATTATTCAGATGGTCTTCGTCTACGATATAACCAATCACAGCATTTTTTTCACTACAGACATCTTTGGATACTACGTAACAATTTACATGTGTATCATCAATACACAGACAATCCCAAGTAAATTTTATTTTATTCATTACTCACCCCAATTCAACTTCGTGCCACAATTATAGCAATATTTGCCTTCAGAATGGACGGGATTCCAACAATTACTACAGCAAAAATACAAGCCCTTTTTCGTTTCATGGCGTAGCACCTTTGCTGTTCGCTCTAGTTCTGCGGATGGTAAATTATTTGCCATCGCTATTGCTAAAGACATTGAATCTGTAAAAGTGCCTGGCAGAGTTGTCCGTATTGCTTGATACAATGCTTCAACTACGTCTTCTCGTCTGATAAGGTCACTCATGATTCCACTTCAATCTAGCGCCACAATGTGAACAATACTCATCACCACCGATTACCCTTTTCTTGCAAGCACCACAAAGGTATTCAGACCGATGATACTTATAACCATCTGTATCAGTAACACTTGCATCATGCTCAATTACTTTTGCTATCCGCTCTGATTCTGCGGATGGCAATTTATTAAGACGATCATAGATTGCATTTATTACTGCTTGCACATATATTACTCCATGCTCATACGAAATTATATCAATAACATTAAAACCTTTCAGTGTATCCAACGCCGCTTGTCTGCTGATTAAGTCGCTCATAGTCATTCACCTCTCATGTCTACGCCACAATTCGGACAGAAGTTAGTCAATCTTGGGTGTGGCCAAGGCCCTTCCCTATGGCCACATTCTGAGCAATGATATATACTATTTCCACCAGGAGTAAGATAACCGCTCAGGTCTTCTTTTATCCACTCGCCCTTCTTACATTCTGGCTCTGCGGAAGGTATATCGTCAATTTGCTTTAATACATCACCAGCTATCATCCACGTATATCCTAAATTATCAACTTTGACTGGTAGCTTAGAGATAACTTCGATTACTTTGTCTTTATAGATAAGATTATTCATGGACACCTCGTTTATATTTATCAATTGCTTCCTTTGCATCTGTAATTACATCGAGAATTTCAGGAATGGAAGCGATAGAAAACACAATAATCACGCCCAATAAAAAAAGTAAAAGTAAACCTAAGATAAGTACAACTAGAATTTCGCTCATCACTTCCATTTCAATTCGCACCTTAGTATCTTTGTTGCTTCATCAAACATTTTCATTTATTATATATCCTATCTGTCATGTGATAATGCCCAAATAATAATAGCTATTCCTATACATTTAATTAAAAATTTTATTGGTTCAATTAATTCTGGCGGAATACTCATTTTGCTCCTTTTATTCTTTTCTATATCATTTTCTTTCTGTATAGGAATATATTTCATTCATATATTTCTATCTTAATATTATCTAATTGACTAAGTTTATTAGTCATTATATCCAACACTTCTTCTCTATTTAATCCGCCATTGCCGCATCCAAGCATAGGAAAAGCAATAGAAGAAATTATAAAACTCCAATTATCATTCATTCTTTCAATAAAGAAATCTAAACCTTCTTCAATATATTCAATTTTACTATTTTCTTTCCAATGTTTTTTAGTAGGAAATAAAAGCACAGAATGTTCTTTATTTCCATTATAAATTAAATAAGGTTTACCAACAAATAATTCTTTATTAGAACAAAGAGCTTGATACTTTTTGTACATAAAAGGAAATTTATTCTTAAATTGTAAAGCCAATCCTTTGCCCATTACTCCTACACAATTAACAGGATTTACAAATACATCAGCGGTAGATTTAAAAATATTACCATGACATAATTCAATCATAACTATTCCTTATTTTTAAAATTATAGATAGGCTTAATTACTTCAATAATATCAACAGTGTCTTTTATTAAATCAAGAATTTCCTCAGATGACTTATAAGCCATTGGAGCTTCATCTAATGTTTCTAATACTACCGAAGTAGTATAAACATCTTTCATAGATTTTTGATAATCTTCTATATTTAAAATTTCTTTAGCTTTAGAACGAGACATCTTACGTCCTGCACCATGAGGAGCCGAACAATTCCATTCTTCATTACCTTTACCAATAGCGATAATAGAACCATCACGCATATTCAAAGGAATAAGTAGTTTTTCTCCTTTATATGCCGAAATAGCACCTTTACGAATAATTCCATGCTCTACATCTACATAATTATGTAAAGTAGTAAAAGAATCTTTTACTTTCAAAAGTTTCCCAGTCTCATTGAAATACTCATTTAGAATAATAGATACAATTGACCAGCGATTAAGATTAGCATACTCTTTACAAATTTCTATATCATGTAAATAATCTTGCATGTCTTGTCCATCAAGCCAACATAAATCATTAGGAATATTTGTATTTACTTCTTTAGAATATTCCTTTTCAAGTTCTTGTAATGCTTGTTGAATTTCTTTCTGCCGACCTTGGTTCTTAAGAGACTTAATAAGCTGTTGTTTAGCTTCATGAAGCTGAGCCTGTTGTTTGTGTACATTAAGAATTGCTAATTGTTGATAATAATTAGCTACTTGTACTCCAAGATTACGAGAACCTGAATGGACAACTAAATATACATTATTTTGTGAATCTTTATTTAATTCCAAGAAATGATTGCCGGAACCCAAAGTACCAATTGATTTAAGTAAATAATCTTCTTGCTTTAAATGATTATACATTTTTAATTGAGAAAAATCAAAATCTTCATAAACTTCACTACGAGCTTGACCTTTTCCTAATGCAAATTGTTCATTAATAATTCTATCTAAAATTTCTAAATCAATATCAACTTTCCCTAAATTTACACAAAACATTCCGCATGATAAATCTACCCCTACTAATGAAGGAATAATTTTATCTGAATAAGTTCCAGTAAAACCTATTACACATCCTTTACCCGCATGAGTATCAGGCATGATACGAATTTTGGAGTTTAAAAATGACTCCTGCAAAGTAATGTCATAAATTTGTTCAATAGCTTCTTGCTCAATTGTTTTTGCAAAGATTTTTAAATCTGTCATTTTAAACTCCTTTTTTTTATTTATACAATAATTATATACTATTTTTGTATAAAATCAAAAAAATTGTTATTCTTTATGAGAATTAGCCGCTAATGATTGTAAAGCATATTGACATCCTGCAAGCCTACCATCAATATAATCTAAAGTTTTGTTTATTTTATCTAATGAATCACTAATTAAAAGACTACCAATAGATAAACAAATACTAATAATAATAGCTGCAATAATAATATTCATTCTTCACCAATCTCTAAAATTTGACTCCTAAAAGCTTGATAACATTCTAATGAATGTAGAATATCATGATATTTACTACCATCTGTAATAATCCAAGTAGTTTTATCTTTTTTGTCTTCTTCAAGAAAACAAATATGATTTATATTAATTAAAGCTTTAGCCGTACTTTCTTCTTCACTAGGAATAGATAATACTGTTTCAATAAATTTATTCTGCATCTTCTTCACTTTCTACTTCTTCATCCCAATTATACAAATCTGTAAAGTCATATTTTTCATTACTTACATATGTAGCCGTACTAAAAATATTACTATCTTCTTCATTTGTAAAAGCATGATTCCGTAAACCATTTTTATATACTACGAAGGCTGTCGGCCGTTTTCCTTTGCGAACAAAAGAAATTTCTTCTGCAATAGGAAAAACAAATTTATGCCATGCATTAGTATTAATTTTAGCTCCCATAACAACTACAATAGTCTTATCTGTATAAGCATAACATTCACTAATTGCTCTGGTAAGCCACGGCTCCATTTTTTCACCATATGGAATAGTAATTAAAATATTTTTTCCAGTCCATTCGTCCATATAAAGAGGTGGATTAATCATATCAAAATTATAGTTTCGTAAGGCGAGCAAGGGCATAACTTTTTCGCCAACAAATTTTTCAAATTCTTGTTGTTTCTTAGTAAGCAATTTTCTCTTTTGAGTTGCACTTTTCATATACCATGCACCTTTCTAATTTTTTATTTTATATAATAATTTTAAGCTATGTTTCTATAAAAGTCAAGAAAATCATTATAAATATACACGAAGTTTTTCTAGTATATAGTAAAATAGGTGTGCCGCACAAGCACACCTATTTTTATTTTATTCTATATCTTACGAAGTCATCATCATCTTCTAAATCATAATCCTCATAGGCAATACGCCTTTCGGCGTCTTCACGCTTAGCCATTGTCCTATTATATTCATCATTATAAATAGAATCTGTCCAAACTTTTTTATTATCAGCATATTTTTCTTTCTCAAGCTGACGTTTTTTCGCATGAAGAAATTTTTTATGTCTATTTATTTTGGGTTGAAAAGAAAATTCTTCTTCTTCCCAAATATAATCTTTAAGATTATAATCTTGTTTATTTTTCTTGCTCATTCTGCTCCGTATTAAAGCTAAGACTTTTCAAAATTTTAACCAAATTTTCATCTGGTTTAGCTGGCATCCAGTCATTTAAGTCTTCATAATTTTTACGTTCTTCATCGGTAGGGTCTTCTATCATTGCAATAGAATCCAAATAAGTTTCTAAACTAGCTTCTAAAACACGATACACATCAAAACAATTCATATTTATTTTTATATCCTTAATTATGTTAATTACAATTCATGATACCATAGATAACCAAACCAAGCCAAAGCACTAGTTATAATTGTTCCTATGATAAGAAATATTATAAATATCCAAAAATAATTCATGATATTCTTTCGGCATATTGATTACTTGAAATTAAATTTACCCCTAATACTTCATCATAATGAGAAGTATCATCTGGAATATATCTTCCAAATTTTACTATAATATTCTTATATTTTTTTAAATTATTTAAAACTAATTGAGATTGCCATTCTTGTTTATTATATCCAGTATAAATTACAATGTCATCATCACAAACTGCACGAAATTCTTCTATAAATAAACAAAGTTCTATAGGACTATCAAATGGTTCTAATCCACCACATACAACTGCTTTTGTTAATGGATTATTTAGATACATTTGTATAATTTCACTATTTGATATTTCTATTTTTTTACTTTTATGAAGAACTTCATTCTGACAAACAATTCGTTTATTTAAAATATTACATTTCCCAGTGCAATTAGGAAAGCCAAGAAATAAACTTGGCTTTTTATAATTAGTAAAATCTTCTTGTATAAGATTTACAAGTAACATTTTATTCTACTTTCATCCAATCTCGTTTATAAAATTCTTCTTTACGTTCTTTACTATAAGATCTTACAGGTGTAAGAAACCCAACCACACGTTGATATGTAGTTTCTTTTGGCGACCCGCATACTGGACAAATTTCTCCATAGAATCCATGATTATGTTTACAAGCGCTAATGCGAGTGCAAAAAGCAAAATATTTTACTCCTTGTTTAGAAAGATTGCAAAGTAAATCCCAGGCAACTTCAAAATTTTGAAAAGGTGAATCTAAATTTATATGACTAATTGAACCGCCTGTACAAGCTTCATCTATTCTAGCACTAATTTTAATTTTATTATTTATACTAGTTCTTACGCCCAATGGAATCCATTGATTAGCATAAAGAGGAAGTTCGTACTTTTCATTAGGGTAAAAATATTTATCTTTTTTCATAAGCTTTGCAGCCGCCGATTCTGCTGGCACTGCTTCTATATTTATCATATAGTTATGATTTTTCTTAAAGTCATCTTTTACTTCATGAATTACTTTCAAAATATTTTCAGCAAATTGCAAACCATCTTCTGTATATTCGATATATCCAAATTTATCTTTTGTTACATAATCAAATTTATCTAAGGTTTCATAGATACCTAAAATACCTATTGTAGAATAAAGTTTATCCATGTCTACAATACCAGCTTCAAAATTTTTCATTAGACCTTTTTCGATATTTCTTTGCACAATATGTCTAATTACATCAAGAGTTTCTAAACATAATAAAGTTCTAGTTTTTAAAATATTAAAATACTCTTCTTTATTAGAAGATTCATAAGCAATTCTTGCTAAATTAATTGTATTTACTTTTTCACTACCAACTTTAAGTGCTGTTCCACCAATAGAGTTCATATATAAATCTTTCACATTATTAGATAAACGACAACATGAACTTAAAGATGTAACAGAATCATCTATAAAAAAGTTTGAGTCACACCATTTCATGTTTTCTCTACAAGCCCATTCAGCAAATTCTTTATCTACAAAATTGCCCTCTTTATCTTTAAGTAGAGAAATCGTATTTACTGGATATGTCATCATATTTTTTTCTCTAATTTCATGCATTGTTTTAATAAACAATTTCTGAAATTTCATAATACCTTCAATTTCATCAATCATATAAGCTCCATCTGGAAATTGCATTCCACCAAATAAAGCTTCGAGATATGGATGATCAAAAATTGAAGTATTGGTAAAGGCCGATTGAATATTACCTCTTAAGAATGGCTGATTTAAAGCATAAATTAGGCGTTGGATATTTTGTTTGGCATATTTTTCTGGTGTTTCAGTATAATATTGTTTTTGAATATCTCTATCCCAAAAATAATACATATATACTAATAAATCAGGTAGGCCGACTGCCATCGGCCAATATTATATTTCTATAATAATTAGACTAAATTTTCTCACTATCTTTATATAGTGATGTTTCTCTTTCCATTATCGTATCAATAGATAATGTACTCTTCTTAACGAAGATAGTCGTTACAGAATAATTAAAAAGGACGAATTGGATATTGAACATTTTCTCTATAATATTTTTTGTGGGTACCTCTATTAATACCTTGAATAGCACCAAAATCAACTTTATATTGTTTAGCAATTGAATTAATACTTAAATTACTATTTTTTAGTAATCCTATAATTTCAGTTACTTGTTCATAAGTAAATAAAGTTACCCCACAACTTTTCCATTTTCTAATTGGATATTGAATATTTTCTCTATGATGAGATTCACCTTTATTAATTTTATTAATAGTATCAGAATTAACCCCAAATTCTTTCGCGATATTGCCATTAAAACGATAAGTATATTTTAAAAGCTCAATAATATTATCTACATCTTCTTCTGTTAGTTTTCCATTAATATTTGGATTTTTTCTAATTGGATATTCTTCATCCAATTTACTTCTACTAAGACCTTGATTAATTCTTAATACTTGCTTTTTAGAAATTTTATATTTATTAGCTAATTCTTGAAGAGAAATAGTTGTATTTTTTAAATCATTCTTTAATAATATTACATTTTCATCTGAAATTTTAGTATTAGGATGTTCATTTCCATAAAAAATTGGAGGTTCATTTCCGCCATTTAAAATATTATATCCATTTGGAGTTTTACTATTATAAAATTCTATCCAATATTTTTCTCTATCATTATAATTTTCTATTTGAGATTCTATAATTTCATACCAAAAATGTTCTTTTCCATATTTTTGAATAGCTATATCAATTAAAGAATTTTCAAAATTTTTCTTACAATGATTTTTAAATCTTTCTTCTGTATTTAATGATTGTCCAATATAAACTTTATCATTAATATCATTTTTAATTATATAAATGTCCTTTTTAATCTTTTCCACGGGATTAATATTTTCCATAATATCTTCCCCGTTAGCTACTAATAAGTAACCCCTCTGATAAGAGGATAAGAAACAAAGCGGCGCAATCGTCCACCGCTACTAGAATTAGCACAGAAACTAATAAATTCTTTAACAAAATCAACAAAAGTACCTAAATGCCTTGGAGGCTCAGCATTGAAATTATCAATAAAAAATAATCCTTTCTCCGCTAAGTCTTGCAGACTAGAAGCCCAACAATAATGAAGAAAAGATGCATGATGAGAATCATGTAAATAGGTTCTACCAATCCATTCATCTTCAAGCCATTGCTTGGCTACTTCCAATCCATATTTTTTCTTTAACTCATAAAAAATTTTATTAAATGATAAAAGTTTTTGATGTGGTTTACCCATTTCATTTAAAAGGGTAACTACAGATTTTTGAGTAACATTAGCATTAGCATCTACACTAGCGTCTGCAACAACTTTGGTATCAATAAAATTATCAATAAAATCTGTATAATCTAATTGAGAATCAGCCAATCCATTAAGTTTAGCAATATCTTCTCCATATTTAGCTTTCAATTTAGTGAACTCATAGGAAAAATCAGGGTCAAGTTTAATATTAATCTTCATAATTCGTTCACCACCTTAATAGCTTCACCAAATTGATAATATTCACCATTTACTTTTAACACTGGTACAGTTTGTAAATTTTGTGTAATAAGTTCATCGAAGTCTTCACTTACTTCATATTTAATTTTTTTGTTATCAAGTTTTTGCTTTAACACCTTACACTTAGGGCAATCACTTGAAAATAATACAATATCTTTCAAAATAACAAATTCCCCTATAAACAAAAATAACCCGAATTAACGGGCACTACTTATTCTTCATAATCTTCAGGCACAAGCATTCTGCCGACAAAGTCATCGAGCAACTGCTTGGACTGATCATAATCAATATCATCTACACACAAAGCATATTCAAGAATACCGCGAAATGCCGCAAGACCTTCAAGGCCATGATTAACGTACTGTTTAATAAAAAATTCTACATTTTTATATTCTTCAGTTTTCTGTACCATATTTACCTCTTGTTTATTTCTTCATAACATTTATCACAAAGAACCTTATACCATCCATCAGTTCTCATAACACCAGTTTCGCCGCACACCTCACAAATTTCTTTGGTCTCATGTTCAAACTCATGAATAAGTTCTTCGCCGTATGGAGTAATACCTCCATCATAGTAACAACAAGCCATTCCCCACTTCTCTTTAAGTTGTGTCCACCTGAAATCGCTTTTAACTTCGAGAAGAAGATCTCGACATAGATTATAGAAGGGTCTAAGCCATCCATTGTTCCATTCCATTGGGAAACAATTCTCATACCAACTAAATTCTGGATTCCATGGATCAGGCTTCTCTATATTCATAAACCAAAAATCTCTAGCCAGTTGTTCTTCCATATCAAGTCTATACTTAATTTCTTGTATTTCTTTTCTTTCTGCTTCGGTCATAGATTACCTACACTTTCTATATACAATAAAAAGCTTAATAAAGCCAATTGAATAGCTCTCCTTCGAGACACATCTTATCATCTTCTCATATATTCAGACAATAGGAAGAACAACGTGAGCTAAAGGGAGCGACCCAATAACTTTTTGTTCCCAAACAAAGCCTATATAGGATTGATTACCTACAACTTTCACCAGTCATTCACATATTATATAAATGGCATAAAGGTCATTAGCCTTAATTTTAACTTGTATAATCCGTCATGTTTGGCTACTCGTACCAGCTACTTCTCTCATAGTTCTCTTTCGAGAATATCTCGACGGCAACTGCATTATTGGTATTTCCTAGGTTTGTCCAAGTTACCAGCTCGATACCTAACTAGGATTTATTCCTCACTGAGGCGTCATATTTTTGCAGCGAGAAGTTCTGTTCTATTATAAGCGATGTAAAATGCACAATAGCTTGTTCTTTGCGGTTTCCGCATTGTTGTTTTCGTTCTCACTAAACAAATGTAACACAAATAAAGTATCCTTAACTTGTGCCGCACAACCTCCACTATTTCCAGACAGCATTGCGTTGCTGTTGCACATCTGGTTGCTACTAACCAGCTTTATTAAGCTTTTTATTTTTAATTATGTATTAATTTTATACTAAATTTGATTCAAGGTCAAATTTATTTTAGTCGCGGACCTGGGATGCGCGCCCAGAAATCTCCTGCTTCCAATGCAGGTATGTTACTAATTACACCAGTCCACGAAGTTAGGATTAATATTTTATATTACTAATCCTATTCTACGGAAAAAAGAAAGCTCATACTGAATTCTCAATCAATTGGAAGAGAAAGTTTTATAATTATAAAACTATACTGGCGGGTGTAGGTGTTCATCCTATAACAGTCTTAATAAAGGATGAACACCATATTAAATCTTAGCTGTGGAATTGCACCACAGTAATTACCTTCTGAAAAGGAATGTTTTCTACTAAACTACTAAGATAATTCTGCTAGCGGAGTTAAGGTGCTAGCAGTCACCTTTTAGGTTATGGAAGCTATCCATAATTCATATAAATAACCTACTTTCCACACACTCTCTAACCGTCGCTACAGAGATTTTTCACCTTTATGCTTAGTGTTGGGCTTTACTGCATAAACTTTTCGATTGTGCCCCAATGTGTTAGGCTTCCCCTCAGTTATTTATTATAAATATGAGCTACTAATTTCCTACTCATCCGTTGCTCTACGACATACTCAATGGTAACTAGCCATAGGAAATAGGTGCGGCTCAGCGCCTAACCCACTAATATTGAAAAAGAACAACTTTCTTTCAATACCTTTATAACTATAGGTTGTTACTATAACTACACGCTTTATCTGCAAGCTACTCCTGTTTGCAACCATTCTTCACTTGTTTACAGACTTTAACACCTATTTAATATAGCGATTAGTGTTATAGTTCGCTCATAAGAGTTTATACTGTTCTTATCCAGTCGCCATTCGGCCCCAGAGCATTTTAGGACAGCTCACAAAGTCCGGATATCACCATTTCCAAGGGTGAGTTTCCAACATTACTCACAAGTTTACTCTAACCACTACCCACCTACCTCTTACTATCGTAAAGATTACGGAGGTCTCATTCCTCAGGTAACTCTAACGTTGTTCCACACGTGTCTATTACAGACAAAACCACAGGATAGAATGCGGGCTGACTTTACAGCTTACCAGTTTCCACATTATTTTTATTCTTCGGGCAATCAACTGGCTACTACCGAAGTTTGTGTAGTTTATTTTTAATCTATACCTTGTTACTACTACATCTAAAACCAAGATTACCAAATAATTTTTTGCTATCATTATTATATTATTTGGTACATGCACCATGCTAGTAAACTAGACTTATAGGTCCATAGTAGCGAAGGCCGTTGCTGCCACGACTTAAAATAGGTTATGAGCCTACTCAGTTTACTGAAACTGTACTCCGCAAGTGCTCCTCCCGAGATTTGAACTCGGACGCCTTCTCGGCATCTGATTTTAAGTCAGACGTGTATGCCGTTCCACCAGAAGAGCTTATACAAAGGCTGTTCATCAAACTCCATTTAACAACAGCGTTATACGAACTCGCCACTATCAAATTGGCTTCCGCAGTCTGTCGTTGCACCTTATTTTTAATTATATAATAATTATATATCAAATTTTCTCTTTTGTCAAGAAATTTTCTTTGATTTATTACAAAGTCCTCAATATAGGAGTCGAACCTATAGTAAACTGCATCCTTGGTGCAGTGCGTATGCCAATTCCGCCAATCGAGGAAGTAGAGCTTAAAGGATTTGCACCTTTACCCTTTCTCAGGAATAGTTTTTGAAACTATCGTGTCTTCTGTTCCACCAAAGCTCCATTTTAATTATACATTAATTATATGTTAAATTTCACATAAAGTCAATAAAATTTTAGTTTAAATTTTTCTTATTTTAATTTATTTTTAAACTATTTCTTACCAAAAATAAACTATAGCGCGACTAACGGAATTCGAATCCGTACTCTCTACATTGACAGTGTAGTGTGTTTACCAATTACACTATAGCCGCATAGTACCCGATAGTGAACTCGGATCACTGACCTTATCTTTGTAAGAGATACGCTCTTACCAACTGAGCTAATCGGGTTTATTTTTAATTATATATTAATTATATACTAAATTTTTAAAAAGTCAAGTAAATTTCAATTTTTATTACAATATTGCAAGAGGAAGAAAAGTAGACATATATTCAGCAATTTTATTCCATTCTTCTTCAGATATTCCACCACACAAATATTTTTCTTTTAAATTCCAATAACAAATTGTTACATATTCTGGTGTCATCCATTTTGGATATATGTCACCCACTGGGATTAACTCCCAATCTGGTTTTAATCCTACAATCTTATTCCATACAGAATCCATAGTTTTATAACCACGATTAGTCATTTCTTGACGAATATAATAAGCATATGAAATAAAGTGATCAAGTGGATAATCCATAATCTTATTTACAAGAATATGATTTGGAGTTCCTTTTAACTTTATATTACCTGCACACGCAGATAGCTCCCTCCACTGCGAAACTAATTGTTCTCGCGGCAAAACAGAAATAAGTTGTTTACTCCACAATCTCATTGTTTACTCTCCATTTTTAATTATATATTAATTTTACTACAATATTTCTGTTTTGTCAAGAAAATTCCTAATCTCATTACAAAATTGTTTATAAAATACTTCCACAATAGTAGTATGTTCACTTTGGCCTTGTTGAATAATATTCACATGATCTATTATATATCCAATGATTAGATAATCTTCTATAAGTCTATTTAATTTATATAAACTCATTTATATTACTCATTATTATTTCCATACACAATAATTCTCGGTATCACAGCATCTTTTTGTTCTGCCACAAGCACCGTATGTTCATTAATAGGTTTTGGTTCATTAATTTCAAAATTCCAATGAAAAGTCATTTCTTCTTTGTCAGCATAAGTCCATCTAGTAACTATATCTTCAATATCTTTTATTGTAAATTTATAAATTTTTTCCATATTTCCTCGTTCTTTTTTAATTATATAATAATTATAATTCAATATTTCTATTTTGTCAAGGAAATTCCTATTATTATTACAAAATTACAAATCTAAGTTAAAGACTAAATTTATTTTCTAATATACCATTTTTGAAAAAGGTTCCATTCTTCTTCAATATCAAAATCGCCATCTTCAAAAAGAACTATACCCCAAGGTTTTCCACCTCTATTCAATACTTGTTTCCTATAGAGTAAATGTTCTTTCCATGTGGTAATAGTATAATAATCACAAATATTCCAAGATTCACTAATTTTCTTATACCAAGCAGGACTAATTTCGTCTTGTATATTCCATCTATTTAATTTACTACGAACAAATTTATTCGCTTGCCGTTTTGCCCATTTTGTTTTGGTATCACCTGAATAACAAGTATGTTTATAAGATCTACTCATATATACTCCTATACTAAAACAAAAAAAAATTATTTTTTCTCTGCCTGTTTTTGCTAACGTCAGTCTCTGCCATCAGAAAAAATAATAAAAATCCTGTTTTGACTGCGGTAAGTCTTTTGTGCCAATTCCACATTGTTCTTACTAACCGCTATTCAATACACGGTGCGGGTAACGGGAACCGAAATAATTGGTCGGCGATAAGGATTTCTCCTTTTTATTATAAATTAATTGTATAATAAATTTACTTATAACTCAAATAAATTTTTAAAGAATATTACCAACTAAAAGCATACTTGAATAAATCAAATAAATCCATATCTGAAAGATTATCACTCTTTATACTCATATGGAAACTACCATAGTCATTAGTAAATTCATCTACTAATTTTTTATATTCTTTACGAGCTTCAACAACTTTCTTATAACTATTTTCTATAGCTTTTGCTCGTTCTTTTCGAGTTTTAGCAAGTTGTTCTGCATGAGCTTTTTCAGCAGCTATACGAACATCATATTCATTTTCCGCTTTTGTAAGCGATTTTTCATCTTCAAAAAGTTTATCAAGTTTTTCACTATAAAATTTCATTTGTAATTCCTACCTTACAATATAAATTTATTATATACCCTTTACTTAGTATATAATATAGCTGGGATGCCCTTAGTCGAAAAGGGTACTCATGATTCAAAGTCATGCATCGTAAACCGTCTGACCCCATCCCAAAATATACATAACAAGACACTATAAAATATTTTGCCTTACCACTAGGCGAATCTTGCATTATCAAGATAAAAGATTTGAACTTTTGATATAAACATTTTCCTTATAAAATATATTTGCTGTAAGTGTCTTTAATTATTAATAACTAAAATATTGTCTAATATTATTCAATACCAGCATATCTATTAGCTGATAATTCATATGTCCATTTAATAAAATTTAAAGCCATATTCAAGTTATATAAAGTAGAATTGCCGCATAAGGCTTCTTCTACATATTTATTTACATCTTGAAGAAGAATATCATATTGACTATTTTGTAATAAATATTTTTCATATAAAGATAAATCTCTCTTAAATTTTTCATATTTATAACTATAATCTTTATTATTTAAATAATCATCTTGTATTTCTAATATATCCTTACTTAATACGCTTACATAAATTTCTTTATTAGCATATACTGCTGAATATATACAAATAATACATAATACAGTAAACAAAATTATATATATCTTCTTCATAATAACCTTTATAGTAACAAAGCGCACATACTTACGTCTGCCTTAACCCAACAAAATAAAGTATAATTGCTGTTCGCGCTTTATAATAGTACGTAACAAGGCACAAATAAACTTTTTCCTAAAACTCGCTTAAAATAATATTGCTGTTTGTGCCTTAATTTATAAGAAAGGAGGTTCCATACTAGGTACTAAAACTATTTTCAAATGACTAGCTTTAAAATTGCTGTTTGTACCTAATTATTATTATGCCTGTAAAGCCTTTTCTACAGGCTTATATCTATTACTATTTAATACCTTTACCAATGCTTCATATGGATCAATTTCATTACTCATTACCATGTTAAACAAGTTAGCATTAAAACCACTAATAAGAATTAATCCAAGCTCATTCTGCTGAAGTGGTACAGTTTTATTATAATTTTCTGAAAGATTCCAAAAAATAATTTTAGGTAATGAATATCCATAATTAGCATACATTTTCCCAATACTTTCAAAAAGAGTATCGGAAAAATTAAACCATCTACCATCAAATTGCATATCAGATAAAATGAGCACAGGAGGAATTTCTTCTTGTTTACAATGATTCTTAACTGCTACATCAAGAATAAGTTTCATAGTGGCAAATATATCAGTATTACTACACTCATCTTCTCGATAAGTTTTTTCTAACTTATCAAGCAAAGTGGAACAATCTGATAAATCAATAAATTTTGGACGGTTTGAAAAAGTAATAAATTTATTTTTCCATACCCCTTTATTCTGTTCCGCAGCATAAATAGCTAATGCAGTTGCAACATCCAAAGGACACACTTTACCACAACCGCAAGTCATACTACCAGAACCATCTCGTACTACAAGTACATTATTAAGAGCATATTGCGGCAAAGCCTTCCAAAGTAATTCTAAACTTTCATTATATTCATTATATTCAACACCAGTAAAATATCGAGGAACTCGTACACCATATTTATGTACAATTTCATAAGGCATTAAAGTTTTTGCATTAATTTTACTTTCACCTTTACTTACCTTACTAAGAAATTTTCTTCTTCTTTTTTCATCATGTTTAAGAAAAGCTGCATTATAATTCAAATTAGCCTTACTGGGTACAGTTTCATAATTAACTTCATCCCAATTATTAGCTGACATTTTACATTCAACTACATCAAGATAAGCCCTAAGATTACTCAATACCTTTCTATACATTCTTGGAGTAAAATGCCAATTGGTTTGAATATATTTCGCCATAGCTTTAGTTGATTTAGAAGAAGCATTTTCAGAAGGTAGCCATTTGGCCAATAAGCTAATAGGTTTATTTTCTTCTCTATCTCTAATATCATCATAAAGTTGATCATAAATAATATCTAAAGCTTTTTCCCGTACTTGTTTATTATAAATATACTCCGGATTAGCCATATATACCAAACTATCCCAACGATTATATTCTGAAATAAGGTGTAATACTTTCATAACTTCATCAGGATGTTTTTCGGCAAGCCATTTAAGACAAATACGAAAAATACGTCTTTCTCCAAGAGAAGCTTCTCCTCTAATATCACCAATGTAGAATAAATATTTAATTGCTAATAATCTATCTTCATTATAGCATTCTGCAAAAGCATTTCTAATATCTTTTTCTTCTCCATTACGAAAAGCTGTAATATGAAAATTAAAATCTAGAAATGCCGAACCAGCATTAGAGTAAGCCAACGCACCATTTTCAGTCCTTGATTTTTCATTCATCTTAGACTTATTCATTTGCTCTTCAAGTTTAGTAAAAAAATTCATAATATACCTTTCTAGATACTTTATGCACTTTTATCCCCGAAATAAACGCTTTATAATTGCTGTAAGTATCTATTTAATTTTATACTAAATTCTAAAACGCGTCAATAAAATTTTATATAAAATTAAATTTTTTCCCATTCTTCATCTGAAATTTGATTAATATCTTGTTTTCGACGTGGCAAATTATATTTATCACACCATTTACGAATTGCATTATCACTTACTTCAAACTGTTTTCCAATTTGAGTAAATGGTAATGTTCTTATTAAATTTTTTAATTCATCTCTAGTAATTGTATATTTTTTACTGATTTTTGGTTCTTTTTTATTTTTTTGTTTTAATTCTTTTCTAGCTATTTGCTGATTTTCTTTTTCAATTTGAGCTTCAATTTTATTTTGATTTAATAATTTATTATAACATTTTATACATAATCCACTTTTGTTGCCACTTGAAATTTTATTTCCACAATTTTTACAAATTAAAAATTTCATTGGCCTAATAGGATATTGTATATTTTCTTCATACCAAGAACGACCAATATTAATAGAAGTAATAGTATCTTTACTAACTCCAAAACGATTAGCTAAAGATAACCCTGTTTCATTTGTTTCTTTCAATGCTTTTTTAATTTCTTGAACTTTATCATAATTCAACTTCATTGGATGAATAAAATTATCTTGTCCGCCAGAAGTTAAATTATAACCATATGGAACAAAAGAATTGTATTCTTTTATATAAAATTTTTCTTTTTCATCTAATTCATTTTTAGAACATTCTTCTATAATATCCCAAGAAAAATTTTCAAGCTTATCTTTCCTAATAGCTTGATACAATGGATATTTGTATTCTTCACCACAACTATTAATAGCTTTTCTATGATCTTTCCATCTTCTTTCAATATTAATAGATTGACCTATATAAATTTTCCCATTTAATTTATTTTCAATTTTATAAATACCGCATGTCATAAAATATCTCCTGTTAGATTAAAATTTTGGCTTATTTATAATATAACAGGCTATTATAAATATTATCTCTTTAATTAGCTAAATTAAAGCTCCCCAAGTAGACCATCTGGGTAACGATCCCAGCTTTCACCCTTATAAGAGGCGCGTAATCAACCTATATACGAATGGTCATCATTTTCAAATTATATATATTAATTATAAGCTATATAGCTCACTACGTCAAATAAATTTTTAAAGCCCTTTAACGGTTACGCTCCGTTCTCCCATGCTTACAAGGCAAGTATAATCAATCTAATATACGAAAAGGGCATTAACTTAACCTTCAGTTTCAAGTACTACGTATTTAGTACCTTTTGGAAGGTTATAATCTTCAAGCATATTAAAAGCAAGTCGAATGACTTCAGCTTCATATTCTTTACTACTATAATCTGGAATCACATAAAACATATAATCTGAAGCATTTGGTTCACCCACTATTTCACCATCTTCATCTACATGAGTAGAATTTTTCCCAAATTGCGCCTCTTGCCGCACTTTTTCGGCGTAAATAGTAGGAGAAATCATATTATAAAAACCATCAAAATCCCAACTATTAAGGTTACTTTCCCAATCCTTAACGTCACCAATAAGATAATAACCTTCTTTAAGATAAGTTTTAGTGGGAAGTTCTTCATAAGGAAGATATTTTACATCGCATCTTTTATTACCATTCCAATCTTCATAATCAAAATATTTATGAAGTTCTTCAGACATTTTTTCTTCATCAAGAGTGTAAAAATCATTATGAAGATTAGAAGCAGAAGAACTTGAACGACAAATAATTGGATTAAGTTCTCCATTTGCATTGAATGGACCCCAAGGTTTCACTATACCATCTGGAGTTTGAATGCCGCAATAGTAATTGTAATAATAACTCATTGTTTACTTCCTTTCTTTATTTTTAATTATATAATAATTTTAATCCAATATTTCTTATTTGTCAAGAAAATTCCTATAAAATTACAAATTAACAACAAGAACTTTTTCGTTGTCTCTGTTTTTGTTTATACTCTATATAATTTAATACGAACTCTTCAGGATTGTTTCTATAGGGAACACATGCTTTAGTATAGTACAATCTTCTTTGCGGACAACCACCTTTGCAAATGGGCAACCAAATGCATTCCTCGCATTCTTTATCGTTTGCGCCACCGCCTGAATTGATATAATTTATCAAAACCTGAGGATTTCTAGCAGTTTGTATAGGTCTCCATGGACTCCACTCATTTATTTTGCCAAATGAATGTTCTAATTTACCAGAATCTTCCCAACACTTATATAAATTTCCCAATTCATCTATAACTATAAAAGTTATTGACTGCGCACCGCAATAGTTGCAATCATAAGTACTGAATTGTGAAAATTTTTTTCTCATTTCTTGATAAGCAAATTCTTGTAACTCTAAATAATTTACTTTTTCCGCATTCTTAAGAGCTACTTCATTATTTGTTACAATTGCAGGATAGTATGATATATTATTTCCACTTATTTTAGCCATATTTTCAACATATTTTTTCACAATATTCTCTTCTTCTTTATTATCTTCATTGATATTATGACGAATACTAATATGGCCTATAATTTTATTCTGAGTTAAATTTTCTACAATTTTAGAAAAAGTCCCTTGTCCACCAGCTAAATGTCTAGTTTTATCATGAGTTTCTTCAAGTCCATCAAATGTAATTTGATAGCTATGAACTTTGTACTTGTATAGCATATCAATATTTTCTTGAGATAATAAATATCCATTAGTTACTATTGTAGCATTATACTGAATTTTTTTCTCATTAGCAAATTCAATTATTTTTTGAGATAAACTTTCTATTACATCAGGTGCTAATAGCGGTTCTCCTCCAAACCAAGTAACAGAAATTTTATTAGTTTTATAAGTTTCAACCATTCTCCTAATGAAGGTCACAATCTGTTCTTGTACTTCTTCAGACATTTTTCCAATTCGATGATTCTCAAAACAATAAGGACATCTAAAATTACAATTTAAAGTAGGACATATTGTAAGGCTAACTGTATTTGAAAAGCCACAATCTTTTCTGCTTACAAACTTTAATCCTTCTACTTCATTATAATTTACTATATATCCGTTCTGAAGAAATCTTTTATCCATTTTTAAACTTTGTAAATTTGAAATATCTTCAAATGTAAACAAAGAGTAGGAGCCTTTTAATAAGTTCACACATCCTATCAAATCTTTATCTGGAATTTTAGCAAATAAATTATATTTAGATAGATGCCATCTTGAAGTATTATTTTCTTCCATAACACTCCTTTTGAAATAAAATAAGGTTCCATAGTGGTAATCGAAACCACATTTGCCGAGCCACAATCGGCCGCTTTACCATTAAGCTATACGGAACATATAGTTATAAATTGGTTTACGGCCAACGTCCATCCGTGACGCCAACCTTTTCTTCAATATCTGTACAATAGAAAGCATTTGGAATATATTCAATATTCAGAACTTCTTTAGCAATTTCCTGATAAAGGGTACTAATATTACCGTAGAGGTCATTCAAATTATCACCAAAGAACTGTACAACTTTATTCTTAAATACAACATAATTAATTTTATTACTAAGAACACCCTGTACTTCCTTGGTGAAAGCATAAGCTGGATTATTCTCAAAAGCTAAATCAAAAATTTCTTTCCAACTTTTCTGAGAAAAATCAAACATATCATTGTTAGGCGGCACTACAGTAATATACAGTTCTACATTACCAAATACTTTTTCATCAGGAAGGATCATATCAATAGCTTGAGCTTTTGCCGCATTATTCACATAGAGTTTTACTTCATAACCATAATCATCATATTGAACATAAACCTCAGGGTCTTTTCCGAAAAGGGCTTTGATTTCAGCTGCATGAACGGCCCAAGGCGTACTAAGTTTCAATCTCACATCCATATTTTTTCTCCTCATTTTAATTATGTATTAATTTTATATTAATAATACCCATTTGTCAAATAAATTTTTCTTACTTCTTTATCTTGGTATTCTTTCAAATGCTTCATAATATCATTACCAAGTTCGTTTATACAATGGTCATTATTTCTATAGGGACATTCGCTGCACTGTGTACCACTTTGGAAATAATCAAAATTTATTTGCAAACAACATTCCACTCCACGCATAACTTCAGCTAACTGCATTATTGTAATTCCGCCTTCATTCTTTCATATCTAGCTTTTTCCATACGTTCAATAAATTTTTGTTTACTTTGTTTTTTAGCTTCTTCTTCTTTAACGTCTTCAATAGCTTTTTCGGCAGCCGCAACTTTAGCTTTTTCGGCACGCCTTTTTTCTACTCTTTCATTTAGTGACCAGTTGTGCAGTAAATGCTTAATAATTTTTGTACTATATATTCTAATATGATTAGCCATTTCTTCCAAATTACCATCAGGCCCTGGTTCGCCCATTCTAGCTAATTCACTTGCAATATCTTCAATATCATGAAGTCTATTTATAATATAATCTTCTCGTTCTTTATCTCTCACAAAGTTCTCCTTTGTACATCACAAATATGTTCCATTTTATCCAAAAATCTTTCATAATCAGAAAGATATTGATAAGCATCATATAGAATATCACCATCTTCTCGTTTACCTTCATCAGTTAGTTCTTTGGCCAAGAGATAAACTTCTTGCTTTAACTTTTTAAAAGGTCTAGGTTTATAAGTTTCTTCCATAATTATCTCCTGCAAGCGAACCAATAAAATATCCTAATACAAAACAAATAAAAAATATTAAAATAAATCCTGCAATTTTACTTATTATTTCCATATTCTATTGCTTCCTTAACATATTCCAATACTTTATGAACTATATCATCTATTGTCCCATTCCGTCCATATATTTTCCATAATTCCTTAACAAGTTATAGTAATGTTAGATTTTAGGAATTAGTGTATCTGTAGTTATTTCCTGTGTCGGCACCACCTGATATTTAGGAACTTCGGTTTTCCATTCTGCAATAGATTCAGTATCTATCCAATCTAATTCTAAACCGCAAATAGGACAATAATTCTGAAATGTTCGAATATTATGCCTACAACGTGGACATATCCAATCTTGAATAGGTTTTTTACTAATTTTACAATTACTTTCCATATTCCTTTCTCCAAAAAGAATATCTATCTATTTTTTCTTTATGTAAAATATCTCTATATTCTTCAAGATAATTTATCATATTTTCATACATTATATTTTGACAATTTTTCTTTAAATAATGTATTGGACAATTATTACAATCATTATGATTATCACAATATTTATAAGCTTCAATAACTTTTTCTATTGGAAGTTTGTTATTCCACATAATCCTTCCATTTCATCTTGTAAAAATTCGGCAAATTCTAGTCTACAATTTTCTTCAAAAAGAGAATAGCATTTCCAACTTCCATATTTATCAGGTTGATAAAATTTACAATTTATACAACTATGTTTATATATACCATCGCCATAGAATATAAAAGCAACTTCTTCTTTACTTTTCATTTGGATAAAATCTTCAAAAGTCATATTAAACCTTACCGTTCCCATCATTATAATATATTATAAATAATATACAACAAAATATCATAAACCAAATTTGCCAATTATTCATATTTACCTCTAAAAGCCTTGTATCGGTTATGCTCCGATTCCTGAATTTTGGAAGAATCCCGTACTACTACTATCATACTCACAAGGCATATAGAAGTATAACATACTATACTTCTATCTAAATAAATCTAAAATTGTCCATGTTAATTTTATAATGGATAAAACAAGTATACCATATACAATAACTTTAATTAGCAGGTTCAGCAATATCCTCAATCCTCACTTTTGGTTTTGGTTGATTAGAATTCGCAATAAAATCTATTGCTGACCAATATGTCAAACCAATCTGTTGTTTACTTTTTTGCACCTTTGCAATATAAGCTTTTGCTTCTTCAATTGTCCATTTTTTACCCATAACAATACCTCTTTAATTTTTATAATTTAATTTTAGGATATATTGCCTGTAAAGTCAATAAAAAATTTTATGAAATATAATAAAAATAGAGGAATCTAATAATTCCTCTTAATTCTTTTACGAGATAATAAAGGGAATACAATATTGTATTCCCTTTATTTTTTTGATAAACAAGGTTTTTATTTTCGTATTTTTATAATATTCTAATAAAACACCTTAAAATTATTATTTTTTTATTATTTTAAGGTGTTTTTAGTTATAGCTAATTAATTTAAAGTGTCCATTTAGTCAAACGAAATATGTGACCTGATATAATTTGCTATAACTTCTGCTTCGCGAATAACTGCTTTCCCACTCTGGTCAGTATGAGGGTGTATTTTATCGGGAAAAGCTGCCCCAAGACAAGTAATGGTTTGAGATGTACCACCACTATTTACCCATATGCCGGGTGTTCCTGTCCAATATCCTGTCGTTGTAATCTTTTTAACGTCACTCCATCCAATTACATCTGCAACATTACAGAAATAAACCTTATTAGATTCAGCAACAGCCTTTTGCGCTGTGAACACATGCTGATACTTTTCGGAATCATTTTCATAATTAGATACAATCAATATTTTTGCACGTGGATTTGCTTGCCAAATCAAACGTATATAGAATGCCATTACATCACCAAATAAAGACCTATCTAAGTCCGCAATATCATTTGGATTTACAGAAGCAACTCCAGTTATTTCTGAGTATTGGCTATTATAGGAATCGACATCATTATGACCATGTTCAAAAATAAACAAATCTGGCATAGGTTTAGTGCCATCTAAATACGGAACAAGGATATTTTCATAGGATGACGCCCGAATCTTTCCTGCCCAATAATCGTCCATCGCATTTGGCTTTCCAAGTCCAGTATCATCTTGACCTGCGGGTGCAAAATCCCCACCGATTAAATCTTTCCATTTTGAATCATAATTATTGATAAGGTCTGTGCATTCTGTGAGATTTTTTCCCATGCTCAAGAAAACATTTTGCCATGCATGATGAGTCCAACCGTAGGAATCATTAGCTGTTGCTTCAGCTCTCCATCCTCTTCTGGCACAAGACGATCCAATAGCTTCATTGAATACTGTCATACCACAAAGCATGGCGGCATATGATGGGATTGTATACTCTGTTCTATTTATTGTTACTTTCCCAGCCGGAATTGAAGTACCAAATACAACAGCAGTTTTTCCAATTGTCCCTGCACCTTTTATAGCAGAATTAATATCCTGACTTAACTCCTCGTTTGTTCTATATATTCTCTTATTAACCATCAAGGGATATGCGTACAAACCACAAAGCACAATACCATAACCATTTGCAGATACAGTGTACTCACTATTGTAATTTGATATGACATCATCAGTACCAACGATTTCAGATGCAACAATAATATTACCGCTTACATCAAGTTCAGCTAAGAATATGTTATTTGCCCCACTATAAGTACCAGAGATAATAAATTTATCTCCGGGGTTACACATAATAACACAATGCTTATAAGATGCATTTGTACTTACAGTTGGCGCAAACGCAGAACATCCTGTTACTAATCCTGACTTGAAAAACAAATCAATATTAGATATGGAGTAAATATTTTCTGCTTTGAGTAAACCATATTTTTGTATTAGTATACTATATGAGTTATACCAGTTTACATACATTTTTGTAGCATTTTTCGGAACAGTTACAGTTCCCTCGTATCGTGTACTGTATGAGTTAACACCATTATATGATCTTTGAATAATTTTATTAGAAGCGTTAATAATTCTAATAAGATGATTAGCCGCACCATTGATAGCACATGAAAATCGGTATACTTCGCCCGGAACTACATCTATGATTGCATAACTATAGTTAGTAAAACTACTGTTAATGCTTACAGAACCATTTACATTGCCAGAAAGAAGTCCTACATTTTCCGTAAATGTAACAGGCTGAAAATAACCTTCTATTGATTCAGAGATTTTATTATAAAGTGGTTGAGTTTCCAAGTATGGTGTAATTGACACAAAATATCCGGGAATTTCAATATTTCCGACTATGAATGACATATAATTCCCGTTTGCATTTTGTACTAAACACTCACCGTCTACCATAGCTACAGTCGATTGATCTACTAATGTTGTTTCGTCATTTGCAGAATAAAAATAATATCGAAGAGTCTGTGTGCTTGCTCCAGATATTTTCACACGATACTTAACTTGTGGCGATACTGGTACAAGTGAATTAAGTGCAGTACTTCCCGGTGTATTAGAGTAAATACCTGTTGTGGAACGAGTACCGATTATGAGTTTTGCGCCAAATGCAATATTTTTACCATATCCAATTACATCTTCTGTGTATTCTATTTGGCTCTTTATATTATTAGTAGAGTTCTTTAAATCAGTAACCTCATCATAACTTTTATTAGCACTCCAAACTTTATTAGTATCCCCATCACCCGCTGTATCATCAATTTCAGCATCTGAACTCTGGATTCCCAAAACTTCCCAATACTCATTATTTGTAATAGCCGTATTTGCAGGTACATTCTGAATAGCCATATACACTTTATGAGTAGTACTATTTGTAACAATATCTAATTTTTCATATTCTAAAGCCCCATTCCATTCACCCTTTGGAGTGGGAGCTACTTTACCCAAGGTTACATTTGCCATAAATCTTTTATTATCTCCTTTTTTGTATAAAATCCCAGATAAGATTGAGGAAGATACCGATCAAAGCTGCCAAAACCACACTTGGCATAACAAAACTTCCAAAATCTAAGCTATAATTTGACAATCCTATTATAAGCATAATGCCGACAATGGCACATATTTTCTTGTCAAAAAAATTCACATTATCTTCACGGAATAAGCATAGCCCTTGAACCGCAATAATACCAAAAATATATATTGACATACCACCAATGACAGCAGTAGGAATGCAGTTAACCAATCCAGTTACTTTTCCGCAAAAGGCTATTACAATAGACATAAGCGCTGAAATGGCTAATACCCCTGTGCTATAACAATTTGTGATATTAGCTAATGCAATAGATTCACCATAATTTGTAAGCGGAGGTGCGCCCAAGAAAGCACCAACTAAATCAGCTGCGCCATCAGCAATAAGATTTAGCCCAACCCTATCTTCAATATGTGGCTCAGGTATATTTTGTTTTCTAGCAATTGCATTTGTATATATTCCAACTTGACTAAGGTGACTTGTAGATTCAGGAATTGTACTAATTGCCAATAAAGCTAATGCAATAGCATATTCATAACTTTCAGGTGCCGCAAAATTAGGTAATACGAATTTCGGCATATTAAACCAATTAGCTGT
>Ga0247611_10000798_pt1 | contig 60699 bp, 42 predicted proteins | sample 177DNAGHGhighgp2_FD_192422 | JGI IMG/M metagenome (GOLD analysis project Ga0247611, IMG submission 192422) | Sheep rumen microbial communities from Palmerston North, Manawatu-Wanganui, New Zealand - 1770 DNA GHGhigh gp2 | ecosystem: Host-associated > Mammals > Digestive system > Stomach > Rumen... | reverse complement strand
GATGCCGCACTCTAAAGCCTGAAAAAGACTTGATACATGTCACATAAATCTTCAATATTGTCCTAAATTGCGTTAATGGTTTGTCGGGTTGGGCAAAATGTCGTAATTTCGCACTTGTAAAACAAGTCATAGCACCATTTGCACGATGAAAATCGGGAACATAGATTTAGGTGACCGTCCAGTGATGTTGGCTCCTATGGAGGACGTCACCGACCAGTCGTTCAGGCTCATCTGCCGTGAGCAGGGGGCCGACTTGGTCTATACCGAGTTTGTGAGCGCCGACGCGCTGATACGCAGCATCGAACGCTCGTTCCAGAAGATGGCGATTGCCCCCGGCGAGCGACCTGCCGCCATACAGATCTACGGCCGCGACGTGGACTCGATGGTCGAGGCCGCACGCATCGCCGCAACGGCCAACCCTGACTTTATCGACATCAACTGGGGCTGTCCCGTGAAGAAAATCGCGGGCAAGGGCAGTGGCGCGGGCATGCTGCGCAACATTCCCCTGATGCTCGAGATCACCAGTGCCATCGTTAAGGCCGTGGATGTGCCCGTGACGGTAAAAACACGCCTGGGATGGGACCATGACCACAAAATCATTGTCGAGCTGGCCGAGCAACTGCAGGACTGCGGCATCGCCGCCCTGACCATTCACGGCCGCACCCGATCGCAAATCTATACTGGCGAGGCCGACTGGACCCTCATCGGCGAGGTGAAGAACAACCCACGCATGACGATTCCCATCATCGGCAACGGCGACGTGACCACGCCCCAGCGCGTCAAGGAGTGCTTTGACCGCTACGGCGTTGACGGCGTGATGGTGGGCCGAGCCAGCATCGGAGCCCCCTGGATTTTCAGGGAGATGAAGCAATACCTGCTCACGGGCGAGGTGCCCGTCATCAGCAACGAGGAGAAAATGGCACTCGTGCGGCGTCAGATTGCCGAGAGCATCGACCGCATCGACGAGTACAGGGGCATCCTGCACATACGCCGCCACTTGGCTGCAACGCCCTTGTTCAAGGGCATCCGCAACTTCCGCCCCACGCGTATCGCCATGCTGCGAGCCGACACCCGCGACGAGCTCGAGGCCATCCTCGACCATATCGAGAAAGACATATTACCTAACCTATCAGCACAAAACAATGAAACACATGAAGAAAGTATTGATTAGCGCCATCGCGTTACTACTCGCCTCGATGACCATGACTGCCCAAGTCACCCGTCAAGAGGTCAAGGTGGGCAATTTCACCCGCCTGGTAGTCACCGACAACGTTAACGTCAACTACCGCTGCAATGCTGACTCGGCAGGCATCGCCGTCATCAACGGCACACAGGAAGAAATCAATCACCTTATCTTCTCGCTCAACGACAAGGGGCGCCTGTCGATTCAGGTCGAGGACGAGTTTGAACGCAGAGAGCATGTTCCCAGCGTCACCATCTACTCATCATCGCTCGACGAGGCCGAGAACGCCGGCGACAGCACCCTGCGCATCGCCGGACTGCCGGCCATGAAGGAATTCAAGGTGCGCAACATCGACAACGGCAAGGTCATCGCCAGGGGGTTGCGCGCTTCAAAACTCGAGTTGCAAATCCTGAGCGGTAAGGGAAAAATCATTGCCGACGGCTCCTGTGACGATCTCGCCATCAAACTCATCGGCACCGGCGAAATCCAAGCCGATAACGTCAAGGCCACCACAGTAACATGCCGCATCATGGGCACCGGCAACATCGGGTGCAACGTGTATGGCGGCGGTGAGCTCAAGGTGAGCGGCAGCGGTACTGGTAAAGTCTATTACAAGGGAAAACCCTCTAATGTGAAGGTGCGTAAACTGGGAACCATCAAGGCCATCCCCATCGACTGAACATTGTTATCGTGGGCCCCCTTGGCTAATTACCTCACACGGCCCAAACGGTTCCTCTTAGAGTCATTGTACTTGTCACCGGTATAGGAGTTGGTGATACCCGTGCCAAACTCGTTCTCCTCGTCCTCGTCTTCACTGGTTTTGTCAGTCTTTTTCTCGACTTTATTCTTGGCTTGCTCGGGCTTATTGCGCTTGATGTCAATATGCTTTTGCAGGTCGAGGGCTGTTTCATAGATGTTCCAGCGCTCATCGAGGTCCCAGTTGCGGCGCAGGGTCAGCTTCTTGGGGTAGTAATAGACCTCCTCGGGCTGCACATGGCTCAAGTAATTACCTGTATCCCACTTGCCGTTGCCGTTACGGTCAAGGGTGATGCGCATATAGTAACTTCCCGGCTTGACGTTGAGAATCTCAAACGCGCCATTTTTCACAACAACCGTGCGTTCCACCTTCTCGCCACTGCCTAGCAGCTCAACAAACGCGCTATCCTTGACATTGACGCTGAAATAGACATTGGCATATTCCTCCAGGCCATTCACCTTCAAATCCTTCTTCAACGGCGCGTTGGGCAGCCCATAGACCGATGTCACAGCGGCGCTGTCGATGGTCAGCCGGTAAACCGAGTCGGGCATCATGGTGAAAGGCAACCAATAGCGCATGGGGTTGCAGTCATCCACCGGGCGCAGCGTGCCAGCAGTGATAAGGGGAGCCCACAGTGTGTCGCGCTTGATGTCGAGGTGCACCCCTTTAGGGTCAATATGGGCAATGGGAGTGTCAAACTTGAGGATGATAGAGTCGCCCACATCAATGGTGCCGCTCTTGGCGAGGTCCATCTTGATGGTGGGATGTGCATCGGGGTCAGGGCGCTGCAGCTCTTTGAGTTCTTCCAGTTCGCCCTCGTTGAGTTCCTTGCCCTGGCTAGCGGCGTTCTCCTGTTTTTCAAGCAACTGGGCCAGACGTTTGGCGCGCTCGTCGCGCTCCTTTTGCTTTTTCTCCTCTTCCTTGATCTGGGCGTTTGATTTCCGCCAGCCGAAACGGATAGTATCAGTAGCCTGCTCCAATTCATCATTGTCAATGGTACGCAGGTAAGTCATAGCTGCAATGATGGTATCGGTCTTGATGAGCGCCGAGTCGGTAATCCAGTAGAAGATCGAGTCGTTGGCAGGGGTGCGCTCCACGCGGAACCAGTCGTCGCTATGCTCAGCGGGCTTGATGATGTTCAGCACGGGCAAGCTATCGCTAGGGGCACCGAACAGCATAAATAGCTTGTTGGCCTCGGGGCGGGAGGTCTGTTTGACGTAGTGAGAACGGTAGTTCTCGTTGAACATGCACAGGAGCAAGTCATTAGGCAAATACAACGTGTGGGTGGCCTCCATCACCGTGTCGATGCGACGGTCATAGGTGAAGACCGTGTCCTGGGAGGTGAATTCGCTGGTAGTGGGCACAACGAGTTCATCCAGGAAGGCGATGTCCTCGGTGCGGGCCATACGATAATCGCCGTCAACATCATTGAGCGCAAACACATGATAAGAGCCAGGCTTGATGTTGCGCAAGGTGAACATACCCTTGTCATTGGTGCGGCACACGCGCTCCAGCGGCAGGCTGGTGAATGCGCTATCATCGAGGTTGCTGTGTATGCCCACGATCACGTGCTGCATCGGTTCCAAGTCATTAGCGCGCAACACGATACCCGAAACGGCCAGGGTGTCGATAGTCTCGCCTGTCGAGAAAGCAAAGGTATAGCCATCGAGCTGATTGCTCTCGTTGTTGTCCTCGATTGCGTTGGAAAAGTCGATGACATAGGTGGTATTCTCTTCCAGCGGGTCACGGAACTCCACCGTCACTTTCTTGCCCACAGTGCGGATGAGCGGCTGTGTCTTCGGGGCAGGCGAGATGATGACCTTTTTCTGCTGGTCCTTGAGGTTAACGATCTCATCAAACGTGATTTCCACCTTGTTGCCCTTGAAGTTGAGCGAATTGGGCTCAGGTGACGTCTTCATCACCTGGGGAGGGATGTAATCACGAGGACCGCCCTCGGGCGACCCGATACTGGCACATGCCGCAAGCACCACGCCCACAGCAACCATCAACAGCCAATATGTCCACCGTCTTTTCATCAAGTGCCGCAAAGTTAGTCATTTTATCCTTATCCCACAAATCCCTATTATTTTTGGACACCCAACAATGAATGTGAAAAAATGGATGCAAACAATAACAGAACAATGCATAAAAAGCCCTAAAGTACTAAAGAGATTACTCTGGAAATTGCGTTTAAAGCTGCCAAAGTTGGTCAAAAATCGCAACTTTAGCAGCTTTAAAGGTAATTTTAAGGGTTTTCAGTAGGGTTTATGCTAGATTGAAGGATTCTAGGTCGTCGGGGACCAGGATGTCTCCTTTATAGTACTGGCCAGCCTCGGCGCTGTAGGTCACGGCACGGGTGTCCAGATGGGTGTCCTCGGTGTGGTAGAGCACCAGATGCTTCACGCCCAACTCCTGGGCCAGCATGCCGGCATCAAGGGCCGTGCTGTGGTTTTTCTCATAAGGGTTGAATGCAAAGCGGTCCTTGTACAGGCAGAAAGCCTCACACAAGAGCCAGTCGCAATCACGAGCATAGGGCTCACTCTGCACGCTATAGGGCTCGTCGCCCAGGCACACGAGACGCTGCCCGTCGGGCAAGACGGCCTGGAAGCCATATTGCTTGGCCTTGGTCGACGCGATGTCAAAGAAAGTGACACGCATGTCGTCAATCTCCACTTCCTCGCCGTCATTCACCACCCGCAGGATGATGGTCTGACCGATTGAATCAAAAATCTTGCGGGGAATCATCAGTTCGCCCATCGTGTAGAGGGCATCTCTCACCACGTCGTTGCAATAGATGGTGAACGGCCCCTTGTGCTTCCCCTTGAAAATCATGGGAGAGATCTTGCGCATCATCCAGATGGCACCCAAGATGTGGTCAGTGTGGTTATGGGTGACAAACATGTGCCTAATCTCCTCAAACGGTATTTTGGCCTTGATGAGTTGCTTCAAGATGCCATTACCGCCACCGCCGTCAACCAGCATGCCTCCTTTGGGCGTTTTCAGGTAAAAACAGGTGTTGTAGCAATTAACACACATGGCATTGCCTGTGCCCAACATAGTCACTCGGGATATATCGGTGTTTGCACTCATCACGATTGGATTTTAGGAAGTTCGATGCAGAAGGTAGTCCCCTTGCCCACCTCCGACTCTTGGATATAGATTTGACCGTTGTGATACTCCTCGATGATGCGCTTAACGAGTGTGAGGCCCAATCCCCAGCCGCGCTTCTTGGTGGTAAAACCAGGATTGAACACATTCTTGAAGTTCTTGCGGGGAATGCCCTTGCCCGTGTCCTTGACGAGGATGACGGCGTTGTGCGGGCTGTCCTCAACAGTGATGTCGAGTTTGCCCTCACCGTCCATCGCATCGACAGCGTTCTTGGTCAGGTTTTCCATCACCCATGCAAACAGCGTCTGGCTGAGCATGACACCGCAGTTGGTCTGGTCATTGGTGTGAATGTTCAGGGTCACACGTTTGGGAATGCGCACGCGCATGTATTCCAGACTCGACTCCACGGCCTCATTGATCGACGTGAGTTCCTTGTCGGGCATGGAGCCGATCTTGGAGAACCTGTCGGCGATGGTCGACAGGCGCTTCACGTCCTTGTCCATGTCGGTGACGATGCTCTTGTCCACACCCATCGTCTCAAGCAACTGGGTCCACGCCATGAGCGAGGAGATGGGGGTGCCCAACTGATGGGCGGTCTCCTTGGACAGTCCCACCCACACCTTGTTTTGCTCGGCTTTCTTGATGCTCATCAGGGCAAAATAGGCGATGGCAAAGAACAGGATGAGCACCGCCAACTGGATATAAGGGAAATAGGACAGGCGGCGCAAGAGCGTCGAGTCCTCATAGTAGAGGTATTGAGTCGTCTCCTCGTCAATCTTTATCTCAATCTTGTTCTTGCTGTGCTTGAGGTGTTTCAGTTTCTTGTTGAGGTATTCCAGATTGCGGGGCGAGGTCTCAAAGGCATTGCTGTCGGGCTCGGGGAGCCTGAAGTTGCGGTGCTGCTGGATGTTGTCCTTGTCATCGACCAGCAATACAGGGATATTGTGGTTAGCCTCGATGATGCTGAAGAGGAAGTCCACATTCACTGCGCTAGCCGCCACATCGCCTTCACCGCTTTCATTGCCCAGCGATGCCAGTTCCTGAGTGGCGTTGGCCCAGATTTCCATGCGCTCGCGCTCCTGCACGGCAAGGTCTTTAACCAGATTATTGGAGATGTACAGGAACAGGGCGACCAGCAACAGGGAGATGGCCAGGAACACCACCTTCCAGATGCGTCGGGAATCATATATGTTTCGCAGGTTTGCCATGCAGCATGATCACTTGTCGTTAACGAGGGGCAAAATTAAAAAAATCTTCTGAATTGGGCAAATATTAGCCCTTTTGGCAGGCCAAGTGTCGATTCAGCGGCTCAACCTCACGCCAATGCTCGCTGCGCTCGCAATCTTTTTCACATGTAATTATCATGAATTATTCATTAATTATTCATTAATTATTCATTAATTATATGATTAATTCTCAACAATATTTTTTAATGCGAATGACGCTAATTAAGCAAATTATCGCTAATTATTGTATTATAAATTATTGATAATCAGTGTAATTCGCGTTATTTTATACTAAAAGATTGTCATTCTTGTTTTTCTTGTCTTCCAACCCTCCACATGCGGATGCCACCTAAAACCTATATGCCTGGGTGAGGTCGTGCTGAATCCACTGGGCGACGCTGTCGGCAGTATTCATGCCGATGACCTCGCTGGCAGCGGCCTTGACCTCGGGGAACGCGTTGCCCACGGCAACGCTGTGGTCGGCGGCCTGCATCATGGCGATGTCGTTGCGGTTGTCGCCAAAGACGACGATGCGCTGCGCGCCCACCTCATGAGCGAGCAGGCGAATGGCGCCGGCCTTGCTCGTGCCGGCAGTGAAAATCTCAAGGTAACCCTCGCTGGGATCGAAGTTGTCATGATAGACCATGACCGAGCAGGTGGGCACATTGGCCCGAAGGTCCTCGGCCAGCGTCTTGAGCACGGCATACTTGTTCATCGAGAAAATGAGCAACGCCTCATCAGCGCTATTGCGGTAATCACCGTCACCCAGGAAAAACTTCTTTAACGGCAGATGCTGTCGTGCGGCCACAAACCGCTCCTCCTGGGGCGACAGCGGGCCATAGTGGTGGGTGTGAAGCATGTTGCCATGACGGCGGTAAATAAACGGGTAAAGCCCGTGCCGGTCAAACACATCGGCAACCGCGTTGACCGTCGCGACGGCGATGCCGCGGGTGTGCTCATATCCGCCCGTGACCGGATTCCACATCGCAGCGCCACCAATGACGATGAAAGGTAGCGTGGCGTGAACCTGCTGCAGGAGCGGCACCACAGTAGCCGGCGTGCGCGCCGTGGCCACGGTAAAGAGACCACCTTGCTCACCGATGATGTGATTGAGCGTGTCTATAGTACCTTGGGACAACTGTGAGTCATTATCCAGCAGGGTACCGTCCAAATCGCTCACATAGAGCGTCTTGTTGTTTTTCATCTCGGCCATTTGCGCTTTTAGTGCCTCTTTCACGACTGTTCACCCTCCTTGGCCAGCAAATCAGAGATTCTCACCTCGCTCAAGTCTGACAAGAAATTCTTGCTGATTAAGTTGATATTCTCCATCACTTGGGGATTCATCTTATCCATCATGGAGATGTAGTTGAAGGCCTTACCATGAGCCCCAAGTTTGGTGAGCAACTTGCCCACCGTGATATTAGCGATGTCTTCATAGGGGGCATAGGTGGGCTCTGAAGAATCTGAGCGGTACTTTTCCTCCAGTATGTTGACGGCACACAACTGCTCCAGCATATCTGCCACTAAACGCAACGGGATGCCCGTTTTCTGATGCAGCATGGCGGCGGTGTAGTGGGCTTTCCCCTCGTTGAAGCTCCTGCACACCAAGCCCACAAGGATGGCGCTGAGCAGCGTACGGTCGTTTTGGGAGATGCTGCCGCTGTCGCCACACAGGGCGTAATAGTCACGGTTCTGGCTCGTGTGGCACAGCATAGCGAAAAACAGAACGATGTACCACGAGAACTGCACCCACAGCATGAACAACGGCAACGCGGCGAGCGAACCATAGATGGCATTGTAGCTCGACATGAAAACCTGCCCATACACATAGGCCCGTTGCAAGAGTTCCATGAAAATGGCGGCAAGCAGGGCGGGCACAATGGCGTGCTTGACTTTCACCTGAGTGTTAGGCACGTTGACAAACACGATGACAAACACCAGCGTTACCACAACGACCGGGATGAGCTTGATGAGCAATTGCAGCAATGGCGCCAGGAAGCCAAAATAATCAGATCCGTTGATAAAAGAATTCACCGCCAGGTTGACACCCGACACCACAACGATGGTGACGGGCACCAGGAAGAACATGCTCAGGTAACTCATCACCTTGCGCATATATCCGCGGCTCTGCTTCACGTTCCAGATGTTGTTGAACACCGTCTCGATGTTGTTGATCAACCCGATGACCGAGTAGAGCATCACCAGCACGCCAAAACCGATAATCGCGCTGCTGCGCGCATTGGACAGGTAGGAGTTAGCAAACTGGATGATGTAGTTGGCCGCATCGGGCTGGCTTGCCAACAGGCGTTTAACCGTTTCCTCGATGATGCTGGCATAGCCAAAGCCACGCGCAATGGCTACAAACAACGCCACAAGCGGCACAATAGCCAACACCGTGTTAAACGCCAGCGCACCAGCATATTGCAGCAAGCCTTTATCCAGGAACAGGATCACGGCAAGCCTGAGTTTGTCCCAAGCACCCTTCAACGAGGTCTTGAGGCATTCTTTCATTTTCTCTTTATCGGTCAAGCAACTGGGTATCTTCATAACTTGATGGATGGGTCATCCAGTTTTCTGGACAAGCCCTGGGTGACATTAAGAGTGCAAAGGTAAACAAAACGCCCTTAATCTCAATGCATTTACAGCCATAAAACATCATTTTTCATGAACATTAGGCCGTTATCCCCTTCCAGAAAGGCGACTTGCCACACCATGCCTCCCACCTTATATTTTTAAAGTCTATTCCAGAATTTATTTGCACAAATCAATAATTCGGCCTAATTTTGCGACAATTAAACCTTCAAGAGAAATAGAATCTATTTTTAATACTTATTACTTTTTTGCTTATGAGAAAAAATCTTTTGCTTATGCTTACGCTGCTGTGCTGCACCCTCGCCGCACATGCTATGCCCGCCAAACCAGGTTGGCACAAAGTGACCCAAAATGATGGTACCACACTGACAATCCAGGCGGTGGGTAATGCGTTTACCGGCTCGCTCCTCACACAGGATGGCCTGATGGTAGAACGCGGCACCGACGGCAGTTTCTACTACAAGTCATCGGTAACAGGATTGACCGCTGTACTCGCCCACGACGCAAACAATCGCACTCCCGGTGAGACCGCGTTTATCCAGGCCCAACGCGGCAGCCTGGCCATGCAAGCCAAACAATGGAAAATGCCGCGCAGCAACTCGTTCAAGGTGGGCGGCAGTAATGCCGACGCAGCCGTTCCTGCCATGGGACAGCGCCGCATCCCCATCATTCTGGTCGAGTTCAAGGACAAGAAGTTCAACAACACACGCGAGGGCATTATCGAAGCGATGCTCACTGGCAACGAGAGTGTGGGTCAATACTTCCGCGACCAGTCCAATGGGTTATATCAGCCCGATTTTGATGTCTATGGCATCTATACCCTGAGCCAGAACCGCGAGTATTATGGCGGGCATCAGGGCAGCGACAATGATAAAGGCCTAGGTTCATTTGTGACCGAGGCAGTTCAACTCGCTGCAGCCGATGGCGTCTCATTCAAGCCCTATGACACCAATAGCGACGACTACTGCGATGTGGTCATCGTCATCTATGCCGGCGTGGGTGAGGCACAGGCTTCCTGGAACCACCCCGAGGCCATCTGGCCTTGCAACTGGAACCTTAGCTCTGCATCTTATTATGGTTCAGGTGGCAATGGTGCCTTCCGTCCCAAAACAAGTGACCCCTATGTCGATAATTTCGCTGTATTCAATGAGTTATATGGCAGCGACGACAACGGCACAACCATCGACGGAATTGGTACCTTTACTCATGAGTTTGGCCATTGCCTTGGTCTGCCCGACTTCTACGACACCGGCAACGGCAATCACTACGGCTTGGGCGACTGGGACATCATGTGCATGGGTTGCTATAACAATGACGGTTTCACACCGCCGGGTTACTCGGCCTATGAGAAGGTGTTCATGGGTTGGATCAACTACATCACGCCCATTCCTGGCACCTATTACACCCTGCCCGTGTTTAACCAGAAACAGGCCGAGACCGACAAGGCCGTGTGCATCACCAGCAACCTGAACCAAAACGAGTATTTCATCCTGGAGTACCGCAAGAAACAGGGCTGGGACCGCTATGCTCCTGGCGAGGGCATCATGATTACCCATGTCACTTACAATGCTGACCGCTGGTGGGGCGACACCCCCAACAACGAGGACATTCAGTTGATGACCCTCATGAATGCCGACAATTCATGGTCCTATAATAATGAGAGCACCGACCTGTGGCCCCAGAACGGCAAGACCGAGTTCACCGATAGTTCAACGCCTGCCGCCAAACTCAACATGAAGGCTAACGGCAGCATCACGGGCAGTGCCGGCTATCTGGGCAAGCCGGTTACCGACATGGTCATCAATCCTGACGGCACGGCAAGCTTCTGGTACATGAAGGGCTCGGCCACCAATCCCACTATCTCGGTAACGACCAACAATCTGAACCTGGGCGACGTGATGCTCAACAACACGGGCACCGCTACATTCAATGTGATGGGTGGCGCATTGACAGGCAATGTCAATCTCACGCTCAACGACCCCAATGGTGTGTTCACTGTTAATCCCACAGTCATCAGCGCTGCCAATGCCTCCAATGGCGTAACCGTGACGGTATCTCTCTCACCGGCAGCCATCCAGAACTACAATGCCACTGTCACCCTGAGCAGCAATGGTGCCCAAAGTGTTACCGTTAACCTGTCAGGCCGTGGCGTACTGGAGACCTATGTTCCCACGATGTTGCCCGCCGACAGCGCTTATATCAACCTGACCCAATTCCGCGCCGACTGGACCGATCAGACTCCTGCCGAGAACGTCAGCAGCTACACCCTTGAGGTCATGACCAAGCCATTGGTTGAACTGCTGGAAACCGCCGACTTCAGCAACGTGCCCGACGCACTCACCGAGGACGGAACAGGACTGGCTGACATCTCGGGCAACTACGGCGATTACCTGCCCGCAGGCTGGTCTGGCACCTCTTATCTTGGAGCATATAATAATGCGATGCTCCTCGCCTATGACGGCACGATCAAGAGCCCGACCTACAACTTAAATGGTTTTGATAAGGTGACCGTGGTGGTCAAGACTGCTTCCTATTATTATGACACGGCCTCAATCAGTGTATCGACGAGTGTTGACAGCGAGACCTTGGCATTGAACAATTCAATGTCCGATTATACAGTCGTACTGGATTGTGCCAGTGCCGATGCCGTGACGCTCACCTCTATCGAGAATTATGCAAGTGTCAAGCAGATTACCATTTATGCCGGTGACTTGACTCTTGCTAAACTGAATGCCACCGAGAGCGGTAATGACACTTACCGCCTCATCACGGGCATCACCGACAAGTTCTACACCGTCACCGACCTGCTGGCCGAGGGTACCTTTGTTTACAAGGTGAAGGCCCTGTATAACGATGGCACCGAGAGCGCCTGGAGCAACAGGGAGGAAGTGACACTGTTCCAGAATGGCCACGGTTTCGAACTGGGCGACGTGAACCATGATGGAAGCGTGAGCATCGCCGATGTGACCCAGCTGATTGACTATCTGCTGGACGGCACGACTCCCATCTGTGAAATCTGTGCCAATGTGAATGAAGACACTACCATCAGTATCGCCGATGTCACTGCGCTCATCGACAAACTGCTATCTGGCAATTAATCTGATAACAGATTATAGATAATGGACAGGGCTGCGCAATCGCGTGGCCCTGTTTATTTGTGAGTCTGATAGAGGATGGTCTGGATGATGCCGCGCAGGGCGAGAAAACTCAGGTATGCGATCCACAAGCGGTTATTGCCCCAATCCTCGGGGGTCACCCAATAGATGACAAAAAACAGCACCCAAGCGATAAAAGCCGACAGCAGCATCCCGCCAGAGCGCGTCAGGCTGATGAACACACCGTCCCACACAAACGCCGCCATGCCGGCAGCAGGAATCAACGCGCACCACACGCGATAATCCATCGCGGCCTCAATGACGCTCTGTTGGTCGGTCAGCAGCCAGAAGGCCACGCGAGGGAAGGAATAGATGAGTGTGAACACGGCAGCGACAGCCGCACCCCACACAAACAGCAGCCTCACGCAACGCTTCATGCGCTCCATGTCACCCATGCCATAATACTTGCCCACAACCGCCTCTCCGGCAAAGGCGATACCGTCCATGAAGTGGGAATACAGCGTGAACAACTGCAGGATAAGGGCGTTGACGGCGAGAATGAGGTCACCGCTGCGCGCACCGATGGAGACAAACGCCAGGCTGACGGTCATCAGTAAAAAGCTGCGCACAAAGATGTCGCGGCTCACCTTGAAGTAACGCCCAGCCCCCTTGAAGCGCCACACGCGCCGCCAGTCGAGCAATCCGTTGAGACGGGGAAACTTGCGCTGAACCAGCAGCGCAGCATAGAGCAATCCCAGCCATTCGCCAGCCATGGTGCCCACGGCAATGCCCACAAAGCCCATCTTCAACACATAGACGCAGATCAAGCTTGCGGCGATGTTAAAGACATTGGTCATGATCGAAATCCACATCGCCCCCTGCGAGTCCTGCATGCCCAGCAGCCACCCCTTGAACGCCATCATCACCAGCACGGGAGGAACACCCCAGATGCAGATGTTGAAGTAGGTGTTGGCCAGCGAGGTCACCTCGGGCGACGGGCCGATGATCCACAACAACAGCAGCCTGATGGGCCACTGGAGCACAATAATGATAGCCGATATCAGCGCCGCCAGCGCGGTGGACTCGCCCAGCAGTTTGGCGCTCTCCTTGAAGTCGCCACTGCCGCACGTCTGGGCGGTCATCCCCGATGTGCTCATGCGCAGGAACCCAAAGTTCCAATACACCAGGTTGAACATCATTGCTCCCACGGCCACGGCACCGATGAACACTTTATCTCCCAAGTGCCCGGCTATGGCAGTATCCACCAGTCCCAGCAACGGCACGGTGATGTTGGCCACAATCGCGGGCAACGCTATTTTAAAAATCTCCCGATTCACGCCGCAAAGGTACTGCTTTTTGCCATTCTTTCCCTAATTTTCCTCTATTAAGCGTCTTATCTATTTGGCCCAATGCTCGCTACGCTCGCAGTTTAGAGATTTTAGATGCATCCGCACACTCTTAACTGTCCACGAACCTTTAGCTCGGCGAAGCCAATTTCACGAATTTGACTAATTAGCATCCGCTTCCTGGCCTCACGCAAAGGCGCAAAGGTTTTTACATGTAATTACCATGAATTATTCATTAATTATATGATCAATTCATGACAATTACACGTGAAAATACTTTTGAACACGAATTGAATGGGGTCGCCGCAGGCGACGGGGTTGACGGGTCATCTTATCCCCCTGTGAATCAATCTCACTCGCTGCGCTTGTTAGCTTGATTTACAGGGGGGTACTCAAATGGTCGCCCTTCGGGCGCCTGCCTGCAGCCCCTGTGGTGCTGACGCCCGTGAGGGCGGCTCGTTGAGTAACCCCCCGTGCTGACCGATTCTCTCGCTACGCTCGTTCATTCGGTCACCTCGGGGGGAAGAAAGCCTAACGAAAATGTCGCCTGCGGCGACCCCGCCCATCTCAATAAATCCATGAAAATCAGCGTTTTTATTATAATAAATAATTCGTAATTAGTGGACATTTAAGGAGGCGGATGCCCCTTTAAACTCTAAACAGCGAGCATTAGCATGTCGTCAAACGGCTGAACAGTTTTTTTGGCCGCTGGATTTTGCCAAAAAACCATAAATGAGCTCAATTAAGGAAATTTTTCTTTAATTAGTGTTGTACATTCTAAATAATTGAGTATCTTTGCAGCGTGAAAGAAGAAACAATTGTAAGACATTAATATTTAATGATTTGTTATGGCAAAATTTGATAAATCTATCTTAGCCGAGAAGTACGGTATCACTGGTGTTACCGAGGTTCTTTACAACCCCAGCTATGAGGTAATGTTCAACGAGGAGATGAAACCCGAGCTCGAGGGTTATGACAAAGGTCAAGAGACCGAGCTGGGTGCCATCAACGTAATGACTGGTATCTACACCGGCCGTTCACCTAAGGACAAGTTCATCGTTGACGACGCCAATAGCCACGACAAGGTGTGGTGGACTACCCCTGGCTACCCCAACGACAACAAGCCCGTGACCGAGGCCACTTGGGCTGCATTGAAGGACCTCGCTGTGAAGCAGCTGAGCGGCAAGCGCCTGTTTGTTGTTGACGGCTTCTGCGGTGCCAACAAGGACACCCGCATGAAGGTGCGCTTCATCATGGAGGTGGCATGGCAGGCTCACTTCGTGACCAACATGTTCATCCGTCCCCAGAACGAGGAGGAGTTTGACCAGGAGCCCGACTTCACCGTATACTGCGCCAGCAAGGCCAAGGTGGACAACTATAAGGAACTGGGTCTGAACAGCGACACCGCTGTCGTGTTCAACGTGACCAGCAACGAGCAGGTCATCCTCAACACCTGGTACGGTGGTGAGATGAAGAAAGGTATGTTCTCGATGATGAACTACTTCCTGCCGTTGAAGGGCATCGCTGCCATGCACTGCTCGGCCAACTGCGATATGAACGGTGAGAACACCGCCATCTTCTTCGGTCTGTCAGGCACTGGTAAGACCACCCTGAGCACCGATCCTAAGCGTAAACTCATCGGCGACGACGAGCACGGTTGGGACGACAACGGTATCTTCAACTTCGAGGGCGGTTGCTATGCCAAGGTCATCAACCTCGACAAGGAGGCTGAGCCCGACATCTACAACGCCATCCACCGCGACGCGCTGCTCGAGAACGTTACTGTTGACGCCGATGGCAAGATCGACTTCGCCGACAAGAGCGTGACCGAGAATACCCGTGTGAGCTATCCCATCTACCACATCAAGAACATCGTGCGTCCCATCAGCCACGCACCCGCTGCCAAGCAGGTGATCTTCCTGAGCGCCGACGCCTTTGGTGTACTGCCTCCAGTATCGATTCTCGACGCTGAGCAGACCAAGTACTACTTCTTGAGTGGTTTCACCGCTAAGCTCGCTGGTACCGAGCGCGGCATCACCGAGCCGACTCCCACCTTCAGCGCTTGCTTCGGCCAGGCATTCCTGGAGTTGCATCCCACGAAGTATGCCGAGGAACTCGTAAAACGCATGAAGATGAGCGGTGCCAAGGCTTACTTGGTAAACACCGGTTGGAACGGCACTGGCAAGCGCATCTCGATCCGCGACACCCGTGGCATCATCGACGCTATCCTGAACCACAGCATCGACAATGCGCCCACCAAGGTGATTCCTTACTTCAACCTCACCGTGCCCACCGTACTCGAGGGCGTTGACACCGGCATCCTCGATCCCCGCGACACCTATGCCGACGCCGCACAGTGGGAAGAGAAGGCTAAGGATCTGGCAAGCCGCTTCATCAAGAACTTCGTTAAGTACGAGGATAACGAGGCAGGTAAGGCTCTCGTAGCCGCTGGTCCCCAGCTCTAAGCATTAGGGTAAGAAACAAACAATTCTAGACTATTTTCAGGGCGCTTTCATTACTGAAGGTGCCCTGATTCGTTTATTCAAGTTAGACAACGATAACGTATTGAAAATCAATTTATTTTTACGGACTGTGTCATAATTGCAATGCCGCTACACATATCGGCCTACGGCCGAGAAATTAAAACAAATTTTGTATTATAATTAAACCAATTAAAATTTTTATAATTCTCGAGCGAAGCTCGATCAATGTTTCAAGCGAAAATTATGACACACCCTCATGGTTAGAATTTGATAACGCCTAACGAATGGAGACGCAAAATTTTGCGTCTCTACAGGCTATTAAGATGTTAACTCGCTGATATTTATTGCATTATTATTTATCATCCACACATAATTTATACTTGCTGATGAAAAAAGTTACATCTATGTAACTTACATTCATGTAACTTTTATTATCTTTGCAGCCGATAACCAACTATAATTCATCAGATGAAGTCACCATTTCAATTTGGATCGCTGGCCGAGAAGGAGAATTTCATCGACCGTGTTGAGGACAGGGCTCTGCTCAAACAACTGCTCATGTCGGGCATCCACACGATGCTTATTTCACCGCGCCGCTGGGGCAAGTCATCGCTTGTCAAGGCTGTGGGAGAGGAACTCATGGCAGAGAATGACAATGTGCGGGTGTGCTACATTGATGCCTTCAGCATCAGTACCGAGACAGAATTTTACCGCGTGTTTGCCAGTCGCGTTATGTCATGTGCAGCCTCCCGATTTGAAAAAGGGATAGAAGACATGAAGAAATTCATCACGGGAGCGGTGCCTCAACTTGTCATCCGAGACAAGGTGACTGAATTTGTCACCTTTGACCTGAGGTTCCAGCCCCAAGAGAAGGACAAATTTGAAATACTGGAATTGCCCGAGAAAATCGCTGTTGCCAAGGGGCTAAGAATCATCGTGTGCATCGATGAGTTCCAGCAGTTGGCCAACATCCCTCAATACCCTGACATGGAGGGCAAGATGCGTTCGGTGTGGCAACAACATCACAATGTGTCCTATTGTTTCTATGGCAGCAAACGCCACATGATGACGGATATCTTCAATGACTCTTCCAAACCATTTTACCGCTTCGGTCAAGTCATCTGGCTCAAGAAAATCGAAGAACAGTATTGGGTGGAGTTTATCGTCAACGCTTTTGCACGCACCGGGAAGAGCATCACCACCGAGCAGGCCATACGCATTTGCGATGTCACCAAGTGCCACTCGTGGTATGTGCAACAGCTCAGTTTCTTCATCTGGAATTCTACCGACACCGCCGTAACAGAGGAAATCTTTAATCGGGCATTGCAACGCCTGATTGACACCAATGCACCGATGTTCCAAAATGATGTCGAGCAGTTAACAGCCAGCCAAAAAGCCATGCTGCAAGCCGTGAGCCATGGCAACTACCAGTTCGCTGCCGAAGCTACCAAGCGGATGTATACTATGGGCAATGCCAACACCATTGCACGCAACAAGCGCATACTGCAAGACAAGGACTATATTGAGCAACAAGGGCAAAAGTTTTCATTTGTTGACCCGATTTTCCAATTATGGTTTAATCAAGAGTATAACAACTAAAAACCTGTTTTTAGAGAAAAAGTTACATCGATGTAACTTACATCAATGTAACTTTTTATTACCTTTGTGATTGATATGCGGGTATTGATTGTAAATACATCAGAGAGGACGGGCGGGGCAGCCATTGCCGCCAACCGCCTGATGCATGCGCTGAACAACAACGGCACTGAGGCGCGCATGCTCGTGCGTGACCGCAAGACCGATGCCGCCGAGGTGGTCAACATCCCGCAGTCCTGGCGGCTCAAAGCCAACTTCCTGTGGGAGCGCGGGGTCATCTGGGCCGCCAACAACCTGAGCAAGCACAACATCTTCCAGGTTGATATCGCCAACTGCGGCACCGACATCACTGGCATGGATGCGTTCCATTGGGCCGATGTGATTCACATGCACTGGGTGAACCAGGGTTTCCTGTCGCTAGATGACCTGGACCGCATCATGGCCTCGGGCAAGCCTGTGGTCGTCACCCTGCACGACCAGTGGTATTTCACAGGCATCTGCCACTACTCGGGCATCTGCGAAAAATACAAGTCTCAGTGCGAAAAATGCCCTATGCTCAAGGGGCAGAAAATGGACTTGGCGAAGAAAGTGTTTGACCGCAAGCGGGCGATCTACAAGGGCAGGAACATCACGTTTGTGGGCTGCAGCCACTGGATGGCCGAGCTGGCACGCCAGAGCGCTTTGACTGGTGGCCACACGGTCACCAACGTGCCCAATGCCATTGATACCGATGTGTTCACCCCGATGGATAAGACGGCAGCGCGCAAGAAGTTCAACTTGCCCGAGGACATGCGATTGCTGCTGTTTGGCGCCCAGCGCATCACCGACAAGCGCAAGGGTTTCCGCTTCCTGGTCGAGGCATGTGAGCACATCGCCATGCACCACCCCACCCTGCCGGGCCACCTGGGGGTAGTCGTCCTGGGCGGTGACGCCGAGAGCGTCAAGGAGGCCCTGCCGCTACCCGTCTACACGGTCAATTACTTGAGTAATGAAACGGATATCGCACAACTGTATAACGCTGCCGATCTGTTCGTCACGCCCTCGCTGCAGGATAACCTGCCCAATACCATTGTCGAGGCGATGTCAAGCGGCGTGCCCTGTGTGGGTTTCAACGTAGGCGGTATCCCCGAGATGATCAACCACAAGCAGGACGGTTATGTGGCCGACTATTGCGACAGCATCGATTTTGCGCAGGGCATCTCCTGGTGCCTGAACGAGGCTCGGTTTCCCGCCCTGAGCGCCGCAGCCCGCTCAACCGCTCTAGCCACCTACAGCGAAGCCGTTGCCGCCCAGCGCTACCTGGCCATCTACCAGCAAGCCCTCACAAATCTATAATCAAAAAAAATGCCGCTCTCGCGGCACTTTTTTTAAATTTTCCAGTCGATGACGGTGGCTAGTTTCCGGTCGTAGTAGCGACGAAGGTCAGTCCAGCGATAGTAGGGGCCGTCAACAGCCTTGACGGGCAACTGGGCCTCATGCTCGTTAAGCAGGACTTTCACTAGGATATCATCGGGGCGGTTGCCTGTGGTGCCCACGGGACGATAGAACACCATCTGGATGTTGCAGGCCTTGGGGATGGTGTTGTAGTCCTGCCAGTGTTCGTGCAGGGTTTCGAGGTCGTCACAGCTATAGTTCACGCTGTCCAACTCCATGAGGCATGCCAGCGGCAACACACATGTCTCGTGGCCGAAGCGTAACGACGCGCCACACTCACCGGTCTGAATGGCTTCGTCGGCCTTCTCGATCATGTCGCGCAACAGGGCGCGCTCGATAAATGGCATGCGGTTGCCATTCTGGGGCGCATTTGCCCAGTGGATGTACCAGTAGATGTTTTTCAAGCGCCACAGTTCAAAAATCTCGCTGTTGCTGAAGTAGTGGTACAGGTTCACATCGTCAAAGAACTGATGTCCCTGCAGCGACCCCGCCACGTCGAACACGTCACGCATGAGCTGACGCCCGTTCAGGTTGGCGGCAGCCCAAGCGGTGTCGTTTACCAACTGGGCGATGAAGCGCTTAGGGTCCAGATGCTTATTGTACATGTCGTTGGAAATGGGGTCCACGCTCTTGCGCAGGTCGTTGGCCAGGGTATCCTCACCGTAACCCCATCCCATATAATACATGTCGTGGTAACTGGCATCGGTGGTGATGCGCAGGTTGGGGTTGAGCGAGCGCAGGCGCATGGTCTCGTTCTGCATCGACAGGATGCAACGGATGATGACCGTCGAGCGGGCATCCACACGGGCATCGCCGGCAAACACCTCGGGGAAATTATCAAACATGCGCTGGGCGATTTCCTGATGCTGCAGGGCACCCTCGTCGCTCAAGTCGCCCACGCGTTGACGTGAGGTCTCATACACCATGCTCAGTTGGCGACGCAACAGCTCGCCTTGCAGGTTGAGCATACCTGCCTCCTTGGCCTTGGCGAGTTCCTTGCAGGGGCGCTCATAATATTTGGCATTGGTCAGCCAGCGGCTGCCGTGGCGGCCATAATGGTCGATATAGAACGGCTCATAACCCGCTGGGGCGGCGCTGAGCTCAGGCACCTTCAATTCGGTGCCATAGGGATAGGCATAGTGGTTGCTCGCCGAGCGGTCAAAGTTGCCGATGACCTGCTTCCGGGGAGTTTGGGCGCTCATGGTCATGCCGACCAGCGCTACCATGATCAAATATAAGGTGATGCGTTTCATTTCGTGGTTGTGATGATGGGTTGACGGGAAAGTTTGTCGATAAAATAGTCGCGCACATCGCTCCAGTGGTAATAGGGAGCGACATCGGTCGGGACGGGCAAGGTAGCCTCGTGCTCGTTGAGCAGCGGCAGCATCAGGATGTCGTCACTGCCGGCCTTGCGGAAGTACACAAACTGGATGTTGGCGGCCATCGGGAAGAATTTGTAGGTCTGCCAGTATTTATCCAGGTTCCCGAGGTCGGTCGTGCGGTAGTCGGCGCCATTGAGGCCCATCAGGCAGCACAGCGGCAACACCACGCTCTCGTGGCCAAAGCGCAGCGACGCTCCTGGTGTGCGGTCATTATCGGTGGTGGCTTTGTCGGCATCCTCGATGAAGTTGCGTAGCAGGTTGGCCTCCATATAGTCCACGCGGCACTGAGTCAAGGGCGTCTCACCCGAGTTGATGTACCAGAAGGCGTTGTTGTAGCGCCACACACTGTAGATGTCGTCAGCGCTGAACAGGTCATACAGGTTCACCTTTTCAAACTGGTGGTGGCTCTGCATGTTGCCTGTCACCTCCATCAGGTAAACCATCATCTTGCGGGCATCGTCGATGCTGTCACGAGCGAATTTCTGGTCGTTAAACAGTTTCTTCAACATCCCCTTGGGATTAATCCATTTTTTCATGCAACTATCGACCAAGCCTTTTTTGCTGGTACGCAGGGGCTTGACCACACTGTCGCTGTAGTTCATGTAATACATCGTCGCCTGGCTGGCATCGGTGGTGATTCTCAAGCGCGGGTTGAGCGAGGCCAGCACATCCACCTCGTTCTGCATCGACAGGATGCAACGGATGACCACCGTCGAGCGTGCCACGATGGGGGCTCCATCCTTAAACACCTGCGGGAAGTTCTGGTACATCCTGCGCGCGATGCGCTGGTGCTGCTCGGCACCGATGTCACTGAGCTCGCCCAGGCGACCGCGGCTAGCCTCATGCACCTGGCGCAGAATGTTCAACACTTCCTGGCCGCGGCGGGTGAGTTTGCCGTTGCGCTCACCCTTCTCCAGCATCTGCAAGGGATAGGTGTATTTCTTCTCGTTGATGAGCCAGCGACTGCCGTGGCGGCCATAGTGGTTGATGAAAAACGGCTCATAGCCCTCTGGCGCCGCCGTTATTGCGGGCAGCACCGTGTCAGGATAGGCCTGGTAATTGTTGGCGCTCATCTTGGGATGGGCCTTGAAGTCGTCGCGCACACCAGCCTGCAGGGCAAGCGCCCCCAGCACGGTTACCGCAACGATAATGAAAAAACGTCTCATGTCAATGCTATTTTTTAGGTTTCATGTCGCAAATTTAGGCAAAATCCACCACTCCAACAACCTTAGTCCAGTTTCAATCCCATTTTTAGCCATTTTAGAGGCGCTTAGCAGGTTCTGGTAAAGAGGGGCCCATAACCATAAAAGAAGAGGCTGTGTCATAATTGCAATGTCGCTACATATATCGGCCTACGGCCGAGAAAGTAAAACAAATTTTGTATTAAAATTAAAATTTTTATATTAATTATTTAAATAATTTGTTTAAATTTCTCGAGCGAAGCTCGATCAATGTTTCAATCGAAAATTATGACACACCCTCTTAGTGTTATTGACTCACAAGTAACAATTCATCGCTTGGGGTCAAATGAACATCCTTGATCAATACTTGAATTCAAAATCAGAAGATGGTAAAATCTGCTTTGAGGGGGAGGTTGTCGCTGGCCGTGCCCACGAGCATCGTGCGCTTGCCCAGCGATGTGGCCCAGTCGCCTTTCTGCTCGTCCCAGTACTGGAACGCGCGGCCACCGATGGTAATAGTGACATCGCGGCTCTCGCCTGGTTGCAAGGTCACCTTCTGGAATCCGCGCAACTCCTTAACGGGCATCTCAACGGCGGCGTTGTGGTCGCTCACGTAGAGTTGGACCACCTCGGCACCAGCACGCTTGCCGGTGTTCTTGACAGTAACGGTGGCTGTCACGGTGCCATCAGCAGCGACTTCGCGCTTGTCAAGCCTCAGGTTGCTCACGGCAAAGGTCGTGTAACTCAATCCGTGGCCAAAGGCGAAGGCGGGTTTCGTCTTCTGCTTGTCAGCCCAACGGTAGCCCACATAGATACCTTCCTTGTACTCCTCGTCGATGACCTTGTGGTCCTCGCGCCAGGTGCCGGGATAGGAACCTGTAGCATGAGCGCCAATATCATTGAGGTTCACGGGCCAGGTGAAGGGCAATTTGCCCGAGGGGTTGGCATCACCCACGAGAATGCTGGCGAACGCTTTTCCCGTCTCACTGCCTATGAACCAGCCCTGCACGATGGCAGGAACCTTGTCACGCCACGGCATGGCCACAGCGTCACCCGAGATGTTGACAAACACGACATTCTTGTTCACGCGAGCGAGTGCCTCAACCAGTTCATCTTGACCATAGGGCATATCCATGTGCTTGCGGTCGTGGCCCTCAGCATCCTGGTAGTCGCTCTTGTTCAAGCCGCCGAAGACGATGACATAATCGGCACCCTGAGCCTTGGCGACAGCCTCGGCGATAAGTTCGCTGGCTGAGCGGTTGTCGGCCAGCGATTGCTTGGCCACCACACCATTGTAATTGCCGGTGGTGTCACCCACATAGCCGCGGGCATAGTCCACCTCGATGCCGGTACCAGCCAAGCGGGTCTTGATGCCGTCAAGGGGCAGGATCTCATGCTGCACCTTGAGCGAACTGCTGCCGCCGCCAACGGTCATCATCTTGATGGCGTTCTCGCCGACAACCAGCACACGCTTGGTGTTGGTCAAGTCAATGGGCAGGACATTGCGCTTGTTCTGCAGCAGCACGATACCGTCCTGGGCAATCTTCAAGGCGGCATCATAGTGCGCCTCGCTGCACAGGTAACCCTGGGCACGCTTGTTGCTCATGGTCGTGCGGAAGAACAGACGCAGCACGCGGCTCACCTTCTCATCGAGCTCGCGCGTCGTGAATTTGCCTTCCTGGATGAGCTTTTTGTAGGGCAGTGCCATGTGGTAAGCGTCATAGGCGTTGCTGGCGCCCCATGCTAGACCATCGGTCCAGCTGCCAAACTCCATGTCAAGACCGTTTTTCACTGCCATCTCGGTGTCATGGGTTCCACCCCAGTCGCTCACCACCACGCCGTCATACTGCCAGTCACCCTTGAGTATCTGGTTGAGGGTGTACTCGTTTTGACAGCAGTGCTGGCTCTTGTACAGGTTGTAAGATCCCATGATGCCCCAAGTGTGGCCTTCTTTAGCGGCGGCCTCAAATGCGGGCAGATAAATCTCACGCATAGCGCGGTCACTCACGATGACATTGACCTGATGGCGGTATTCCTCGTCGTTGTTGAGGCAGAAGTGCTTCACACAGGCCGATGTGCCCGTGCTTTGCAAGCCCTGGACATAGGGCACCACCATGCGCGATGCCAGCAAGGGATCCTCGCCCATGTACTCAAAGTTGCGGCCATTCAACGGGGTGCGGTTGATGTTCACACCAGGTCCCAGGATCATATCCTTGCCACGGTAGCGCGCTTCCTCACCCAGGCTGCGGCCATAGAGGCGCGCCAGTTCGGGATTCCACGAGGCGGCCAGGCAAGTCAAAGCGGGAAATGCCACACACGAGTCATTGGTCTGCCCAGCCTGCTCCCACTCGTCCCACAGGACATCGGGGCGCACGCCGTGAGGTCCGTCATCGGTCCAGAAGTCGGGAAAGCCTAACCGCTTCACACCAGGCGAAGAGAACTTGCTCTGAGCGTGAATCACGGCGATTTTCTCGTCGAGCGTCATGCGTGACAAAGCATCCTCGACACGTGCCTCGATGGGCATGGTCTCGTCAAGATAAATGGGCGTTGGCCTCGTTAACCCCAGTGACTGGATGTAATCCATTTGCGGGGTGCAATGCTCGTAGCGGCTGTTCTCCACATACTGCATGAGCAGTTTGCGGAAGGTCTCTTGGTCGGGACGCGCCTCGCGCAACTCCTTATAGGTAGAGCGGGGTGCCTCCGAGTATTTCACAACGATGCTATCCCACAATTCGGGCCTGGTGATGCCCATCATGCATGAGTTGTCAATCTTCTTGTAGGGCCAGAACGTGTAGCCAATGTTGGCCTTCTTCATCACGTCGACCAACTGAGCCTGCCACTCGTTGCTGTTGTGCCCAGTCTCGCCCATATACATCGGCAGCCCCGTCTTGTCGCGGAAGTCGATGTAATCCTTGATGGCCTCGGCCGTGGCATCACCACCGTAGCGGTGACAGGTGTACATGATGTTGTCATCAAATTTCCAGTCGCTGAACATGTAGAAGTCGGAGTTCCAGCGGGCTCCACCCAGCAGAATCACGTGATTGGTGTCCACCTGGCGGATGGCCTTGACTGCCCGCTTGTAGAGCGGCTCGAGTTTCTTGTTCAGTTCCTCTTTGTTCTCAAAATAGTGGGCTATCGGCTCGTTCATCAACTCATAACCGAGAATCACAGGTTCGTCCTTGTAGCGGGCTGCGATGCGCTGCCAGATGTCGATGAACAACTGCTGGCTCGGCTCGCTCTCAAACAGCCAGGGGTAACCATGACCATCGTCGATGTTGTCACCCGTCTGTCCGCCTGGACAGTCGTGCATGTCGAGAATCAGATAGAGGCCAGCAGCACGGCACCAGTTCACCACCGAGTCGATGCGGGCAAAGCCGTCTTGTTCCTTGGCGCGACCCATGTAGTCCTCGTCGGTGAAAAGCCTGTAGTTGAAGGGCAGGCGGATGGTGTTGGCTCCCTGGCGGGCGATGAAGTTGATGTCGGCACGAGTGATGTAATTGTCCTTGAACTGTCGCCAAAAATCAGCGGCAAAGTCAGGACCCACGGCCTCCTTGATCATCAGGTCGATCATCCAGGGCGAATTGGTCTTGCTGAAGCCGAACATGTAGCCCTCGGGATTGAGCCAGTTGCCCAGATTTGTACCTTGGATATAAAGTTTCTCTCCGTTAGGTTGCACCAGGTCGGCACCTTCCACACGGACAAACTTGCCTTGGGGCTTTGCGTGAAGCCCCAAGGCAAGAATTAGAGAGAGTAAGATTAAAAAAGATCCTCTCATAAAGTCTTTTAGGTTAAAGCGTTACTTCTTTTGGAAAACGCGCACGTAGTCCACCTCCATGGTAACGGGCAGGGCACTCTCGTCAACGCCTTGAGCACCACCCCAGTCACCACCCCATGCGAGGTTGAAGATGATGTAGAACGGATCGTCATAGGGCCAGTCGTCACGACCCAAGCCGCGGTTGTCATAGCTCAGTTGCACCTGACCATCAACATAGGTAGTGATGTTCTGGGCCGTCCACTCGATGGCATAGGTGTGGAACTCGCCCTCGGCACCCTCGCAATACATCTCGTGGGTCACCTGAGTACCGTTGGAGTGGACATGGGCATTGGCATGCAGGCTCGATGACACATAGTTGGGGTGGTAACCCACCTCTTCCATGATGTCGATCTCACCGTCGGCAGGCCATGAATGGAAGTTAACAGGCATCATCCAGAAGGCGGGCCAGGTGCCCTTGCCCTTCGGCAGCTTGATGCTGGCCTCGATGTAGCCATACTTCCAGCCCTGCTTGTCCTTAGCATACACGCGTCCAGAGTAAATCTTGCCGTTCTCCTTGAGTGCGGTGATGCGAAGCTTGCCGTCACGGATCTCGGTAACTAACTTGCCGTTTGGAGTCGTGTGGTTCACGTAGTTCTGCAACTCGTGGTTTACCCAACCGCTGTTCTGTACCTCGTGTCTCCAGTCGTCGCCGTTCAACTCGGTGCCCTTGTCAAACTCATCGTGCCAAACGAGGGTGTAACCATCGGGCGCATAATAGGGAGACTCCTCGGCCGCCTCTTGCGTGATGCTGATGGTCTTGCGGGCAGCACCCGACTGGATGGTCACCTCACCAGAGCGAGCCTCCGTAAGAGGATTGGCATCCACGGTGATTGTTATTGAGCCCGACTGTGACGTGGTATTCTTGGTGTCAAAGGCGATAAAGTCCTTGTTATCATAGGCGCCCCACTCCTTGCCCGTGGTGGTGACACTGATGGTGTATTCACCACCGCTGGCAGGAACAGAGATGCTTTCCTGCGAGACAGTAATGGTTACCGCAGGAGTCGGCTCATCCTTGCCGTCTCCCCCGCAGCCCCAAAGAAGGGCCGCGGCGAGAGAAAGCAAAAGCGTATGAAGCATGTAACGTTTCATCTTTAATATTATTCAGCCTTGTGCTTTTGGATGATAATGTCACTCACCTTAGCCTCAAAGCCAGCGGGGCAACCACCAAAGTCAAGGATGAACTTGCCCTGGTCAAATGAGATTTCTTCATTACCATTCTTGGCAACCACACCAATGAACTGGAGCACGTTCTCGCCATCCTCGAGGACGAAGTCGCCCTTGTAGCACAACGTGTTGGGATCGTTGGTCACGTCGGGATCCTTGTTCACCTTGACGGTAGCACGACCCAGCTCCATGTTGGTGGTGATGGTCACGCGAACGTCATAGGCCTGGCCCTGCTCGATGTGCAGGGGCACACCATTGATGGCACACTGGGCCTGCCACTCAGATGCGGTAGCGTCGTTAGCCGTGATGGTGTAAACGCCGTTGGCAAAGGAGAAGCCGGGATCAGCAATCTGGCTCCAACCAGCATCGGCCCACCAGAAGGTCATCACACCCGCCGTGTTGAAACCAGCGCCCAGGTTGTCAGCCGAGTTCACGTCAACCCAGTCAACAGTGGGGGTGTCGGGGGTAACGGGCAGCACGGTGCCGTCATCGTTAGCATGGTCCTTGAGGACGATGTTGGAGATGTTAACGGTCGTACCAGCCTGGCAACCGCCGAAGTCGAAGAACAGGTTCACGCGCTCCATGTCGATACCAGGCATGTCGCTCTTCCAGAAGATATAATCCTGGCCTGCCTTCAGGTCAACGCGGTCAGCAAAGTAGAAGACATTGTCATCACCATCCATCACGAGTTTCACGGTAACACCGTTCAGGTCCTTGTCACTATTGAGGATGCAAGAGAAGTCATAGTTGCGATCGGCCGAGGTCGAGATGTTAGTGGTCTTGAATGCCATTTGGGCCTGCCACTGGTCGGTAGTTGCCTCGGGCAGGAATACGGTATAGTCATTACCGTTGGCCTCAAAGCCGGGATCAGCAATCTGGTTCCATCCGGGAGCGTACCAGAAGAACATGTTGTAATCCACATTCTTCCACATGTTGAAGTCGCTGTTGGGATCGAAGCCGTCAAATTCCTTCTCCTCGTCCTCGCTGGTGAAGATGAAGCGCCAAGCGATACCGCGGTCGGGAGCATCATAGACGAGGACCATCTTCTTGGCGGTCAGGGTCTCGATGCGGAACTTGGGATTCTCATACTGGGCATCAGAGCTGATGTAAGGGAAGGCGGTATTAGGAGCCAGTTGGATATAGGTCTGCTTGGTCACGTTGCCGTCAGCATCTTCCCAGTCATACACCTCAAAGCTCCAGTTGCTGGTCTGGTTGCCGATGGTGGCATCCCAGTCTGCATCCTGGTGGCCCCACTTGCTTGTACCAGTGTTCACATAGGTCAAGCCGTCTTCACCAGCATTGTAGGTGAAGGTGCCGCCCTTGCGGGTGTCGGCAGTGAAGGTGAGGCGGTCGTCATACACGCCAAAGTCCTTCTTCTCGTTTGGCTGGGCCGACCACCATCCTGTTCCGGCAGTTCCGGCAGGACCGCAGGCAAGGTGTGCCACCTCGCTGTAGTCGATGCGCCACTCCTTCTCACAGATGCGACGGAAGTCGTTGGTGTAGTCAATCTTTGACTCGTTGAAGGTGTACTCCTTCTTGATACCGGTCTGGCTGATGCCGTTGCGGTTACCCAGGCGCAGCTCGATGGTGTGAGTGCCAGCCTCGCTGTTCTTGTAACCCACCTCTTGCAGGGTGGAGTAAGATGTTCCGTCAAGAATCCAGATGGGATAGGTTCCAGGCTCCGGAGTGTAGTTGGCTATCATCTGGTTGGTCTCCTGGTCAACCGAGATGTTGAAGTCGACACCGCTCACGGTGGGGATACCGTTGGGGTCTGCGCCGTTGAAATCATCGGGCGAGCAGGCCGTGAAAGCCATAGCCAATAACATGATTGCTATTGCGCTGCTTATTTTATTTATCTTGGTAATCATAATTTTAATTTCTAAATTAGTGATTATTAATAGTTATTTTGAACCAGCGTGGGATCAGCATCAAGCTCAGACTGTGCCAGAGGGATGTATTTCTTACTGGGGGTCCAGCTATTGGTGCGATAGCCGTAGCTGTCGGGAACCAAAACGGTAGAAGCCTTCTGAGTAGCACCGGCGATGCCCTCAGCACGCACGAGGTCAAAGTAACGCTTGCCCTCGCCACAGAATTCCAAGTGACGCTCGTTGAAGATGTCGTCGATGGTGACATTGGTGAGGCCATCAAGACCAGCACGAGCGCGAACCTCGTTCACATAACCGGTAGCCTCGGCTACACTGCCTCCGGTTTGGAGAAGCAGTTCAGCAGCATTCAGCAGGGTCTCGGCATAGCGATAGATGCGCTTGTTGTTGTTATAGTTCAGGTTCTTGGAGGTCGGGCAGTCCTGATTGTTGGCAGACTGCGGACGATACTTGCCGTGCCAGATGTGGGTGTCCTGGTAGCGCTCGGTGTAGCTGAAGCCACGCACGTCCCAGCAGGTCACGTCGCGACGCAAGTCGTTCTCGGCATACATGTTGTAAGTCTCGACACGCATGGGCAGGAAGCCCCAACCGTCGTTACCGCTGTCCCAGCCTTCGCCGCCGCCCCAACCATTGGGTGAGCACAGGGTGGGGAATACGGTACCACCGGCAGCCATTGCCGTGCCCCAGTCACGCTGGGCCTGATCGTCGTTGTAGTTGATCTCGAAGATGCTCTCGGCGCACCACTCGCCACTCTCCTGCCACAGGTCATAGAAGCTGGGATTGAGCTTGTAGTTGCTGTCGGCAATGATCTGCTTCATGTAGCCCAGGGCCTGAGCATAACGGCTGTTGTCGTTCTGGTACATGACCATCTCGGCATAGAGCATGTAAGCAAATGCCTGGCTCACGCGGCCAGCTTCGGCATTGGGCCAACGCATGGGCAGCACGTTAGAAGCGATAATCTCCTCGAGCTCGGGCAAGAGCTGATTGTAAATCTCATCGGCACTGATCTGCGTAGCAGTGTAAGGCAGCGAGAGGTTCTCCAGATAGAAGGGAACGTTGCCATAGTAGTGCCACAGGATATTATAATAGTACACGCGAAGCAAACGGGCCTGCATCTCCATCGAACGGCGGAAGTCAGCACTAGCCTCACCTTCCCACGAAGCATACTTGATGGCGTCATTGCAGCGCTTGATACCGCTGTAGAAGTCGCCCCACAGGGTGGCAAGGGTATTGTTACCGTCGGCAGCGAAATTGAACAGACGATGCCAGTGCTGGTTGTCGGTGTTATCTGAACCGCCAACCCAGAAGTCATCACCCATGATTTCACCGTCAACCGTCAGGTCATTATAGGCTGTACCGTCCCAATCGGGCCAGTGCAGGGGAGCATAGGCTGCTGTAAGAGCCTCATTGAGGGCAGCCTCGGTGGTGTAATATTCCTCTAGAGGCTCACCCGTCGGGTTCTTCACCTCAAGAGAATCGTCGCTGCAGGAAGTCAGTGCAAAAAATGCTGCACACAGGCCTGCTATGATTGAAATATGCTTTTTCATATTGATAATTCTTTATAGGATTGGTTAGAATGAGACGTTGAAACCGACAGTGAATACGCGGGCTTGCGGATAAACACCGTAATCCACGCCAAGGCTGGTAGCACCAGAACCAATCTCAGGATCGAAGCCCCAATACTTGGTCCAGGTAACGAGATTCTCGGCACGACCGTAGATGCGCAGGCGGCTGATGCCGATCTTGCTGGTGAGGTAACGGTTCAGGGTGTAACCCAGGGTGATGTTCTTCAGGCGCAGGTAGCTGCCGTCCTGGATGTACATGTCGCTGCATACCCAGTTCTTGGAGTCGCCCAGGGTAGGCACGGTGTTGCTGGTGCCCTCGCCAGTCCAGCGCTGGAGCACCCAAGTGGGATAGTTGCCCGAGGCGACATCCTGGCGATAGGTAGCGTCGAATACGTCAGCACCATGAACGCCCTGGAAGAAGACGCCAAAGTCAAAACCTCTCCAGTCCATATCGAAGTTCAGACCAAAGGTCCAGTCGGGCACACCGTTACCGATGTTGGTACGGTCGTCGCTGTTGATCTTGTTGTCACCATTGGTGTCCACAAAGCGGAAGTCACCAGGATTAACCGATGCGCCATACTTGCTGTTGTAAGCCTCGGCCTCGGCCATGTTCTGGATGATGCCGTCGGTCTTGTAACCATAGAAGAAGGGGAAGGGCAGGCCATTCTCGGCGCGAGTGCCACCGTCGCTGAACTGGCTGATGCCGTAGTTCAGGAAGCCGGTGTCGTTACCCAGGTTCTTCAGCTTGTTCTTCAGGTAGGAAGCGTTGCCCCTCAAGGCGAAGTGCACGTCGGCAACGTTCCAACGGTAACCGAGCTCAAACTCGACACCGCTGTTCTCCATGTCACCCACGTTGGCCAGCGGGCGGGCCTCACCCACGTAGCTGGGGATGGGCATCTCGATGATCATACCGTTGGTCTTCTTGATGTAGTAGTCAACACTGAAGGTCAACTTGTTGTTCCAGAAGCCGAAGTCGATACCGAGGTCGGTCTGTTCGCTCTCCTCCCACTTCAGGTCCTCGTTAGCCAGGCGGTTAGCCTTGGAGCCGTAAACCATGGCAGCGGTCTGTCCGAAGTAGTAGTTACTGGTGTTGCCGATTGTCGTCAGTGTGGTGTAAGCAAAGTCACCGATGTTGTCGTTACCGTTCTTACCCCAGCTGAAGCGCAGCTTCATGTTGCTCAGCCAGTCGCGCTGATCCTCCATGAACTTCTCATTCATGATGTTCCATCCCAGCGAGAATGAGGGGAACACACCATACTTGTGGTTGGAACCGAAGCGGCTCGAACCGTCACGACGCACGGTTGCCTGGAACATGTAACGCTCGTCATAGTTGTAGCTCACACGAGCAAACAATGACGACAGGCGGTGCTCGGTGTAGGGACCACCCCACACGCCAACGAGGCTTGTCGCACCCGTCATCTTGCCATCGGCATCGGTCGAGATTTCAAGATCGCCACCGGTGGTGTAGTTGATGCTGGGCTTGTCAGGGTTCACGAGATTCCAGTGAGAGCCACCCAGCTCATCACCCTTGAACTTCAAGGCACTCTGGCCGAGCACGACGCCGATGGTGTGCTTGCCGAAGGTCTTGTCATAGGTCACGGTATTCTCCACCTGCCAGGTGTTGTTGTTACCCTTGAAGGCGACTGCCGAGGTGTGGTCGGCATTGTTGTTACCCGAGAGGTAGTACATCTGCTTGGTTGCGCCATCGTAGCCCCAGAACGAGAGCTCGGCGCTGTAGGTGAAGTGATACTTCAGTGCATCCCACAGTTGCAGGTCAATCGAGAACTTGGGCATGAACTTGTGGCTCCAGTTCTTGTTAGGGGTGCCCTGCATCATGGCGATGGGGTTGTTCTGCTCCTGATAGCTGCCGATGAATCCGGGAATCGTATAAGGATTGCCGTTCTCATCTTTATAAAGGTCATAAGCGCTATAGCGGTCAATCATCTCCTGGGCTAAAGCGCCTCTCAGGGTGACGGGCAGCGTGGGTGCAAGGTAGAGGGCCGAACCCAGGGGAGAGCCCCAAGTGGAGTTGGCCTCGATGCCCGTGCTGTGCACGCGCATGTAAGAAAGGTTGGCACCCAGATCGAGCTTGTTCAGGAAGTTGCGCTCCTTGGTAGCGTCGATGAGGTTGAACTGGTTGTTGGCGCGGATGGTCAAACGGTCATAGTTAGACTGGCCGTAGTTACCGCCAACGATACCTTCCTGGGTGAAGTAACCCAGCGAAACGTAGTAGTTCACCTTCTCAGATGCACCGCTCACCGAGATATCATGCTGCATGATAGGAGCGTTGTCGTTAAAGAGGAGGTCCTGCCAGTTGGTACCGAAGCCCACGATCTTGTCGCCATTGGCATCAGTCAGGTTGTAGGGATCGAGATAAAGCGGTGACAAACCGTTCTGCACGCGGCGCTCGTTCTGCAGGATTGCATAGTCGGTGGCACCGGTCACGCTGCGCTTTCTCCAGGCGCTCTGCCAGCCATAGGAGAAGTCATAGTTGATGCTGGCCTTACCCATTTTGCCCCTCTTGGTGGTCACGAGGATCACACCGTTGGCGGCGCGAGCACCATAGATGGCACCCGATGCGGCATCCTTCAGCACCTCGATACTCTCAATGTCATTGGGGTTCACGCTCTCCATACCATACTGGTCGGTGGGCATACCATCAATAATGTAGAGAGGGTTAGAGTCGTTGATGGTGCCGATACCGCGGATGCGGATCATCGACTGTGCACCAGGCTGACCTGACGACGAGGTAACATTGACACCAGCGGCCATACCCTTCAGGGCATCCTCGGCGCGCAGGCGGGTCTTACCGGCCAAGTCCTCAGAGGATACCTTGGCGATAGACGCGGTTACGACGCTCTTCTTCTGCACACCATAACCAATCACCACTACCTCGTTGAGCAACTCAGCGTCCTCGGTGATGGTGATTTGCATGTTCTGGCTGGCCAGCACGGTCTGCTTGCCATAGCCCACATAAGTGATTTCCAACTCAGCACCAGCAGGTGCATTGATGGAGAAATTGCCGTCGAAGTCCGTAACGGTGGTGTTCGACGTGCCCTTCTGCACAATCGTGGCACCAATCACCGGCTCGCCGTTGGGATCAACGACAGTACCAGTGATGGCCTGATTCTGTGCAAAAGCTGCTATCGACAGCATGACTGTCAACAACAGTGAAAGTAATCTTTTCTCTTTCATGTCACATTAGGTTTATTGATTGGTTAAAAAATATGATATTGTTTATTCAATTATTCATCTCTTCAGGTTTGATGTCTGGGTCAAGGTGCTTGGAGCACTTTGTCTTTTCGCAAAATTATATGATAAATGTGTGCGTCGAACCCCTTAAAAATGAAAAAGTGGATGATTTTAGCCTTAAATTTTTATTATCTATCTGTTTATCAACGATTTGGAAATTTCAAAAATACGTTAAAAAGTGGATGTGTTACAAACCCTCCGAAAATGATTAAATTACGGTTTCATCGAAGATTTCGGCCTTTTGGTTGTTAGAATTGACTTTTATAGTTACATTTGCAACAAAAACTAAAATTGATGAAAAACTATTATAATGTAACATTTTTGCTAGCGCTTCTTTTCCTACCGTTTACCGTTGTGGCCAATGGTGGGATAGATCTGGTGCAGGTGTATCAGCAACTCGACGAGGCCATCAAGCACACCGAACAATATACACAAGAGCGCGAACAACGCATCACAAAGCATCGAACGGCGCTCGAAGTGACCAAGGACCCTGCAGGGCAGTATGAACTATGCTACCACCTGTATGAGGAATTCCAACCCTACATGAACGACTCGGCCATCTACTATATCGACCGCTGCATAGCCCTGGCCGAAAAAATGGGTGACCACATACGAGCCGAACAATGCCAGTTGCAGCTGGCTTTCCAGTGCACCGAGTCGGGTATGTACAACGAGGCCATGGACATCCTGCGGGCCATCGATGTGACTCAAATCAGTGATGCCAAGAATCGCCAAAAGTATTACAGCACCATTTCCCACCTGTACAGTGAGGTGGGCTACTATTGCAAGGTGCCGCGCCTGCAGCGGGAATACTATGCCACCAGTGACCGGTATAGGGCACTCATCGACTCAACGGTCAGCTCGCGCGATGAGGCGCTGCAAATCAAGGAGATGCAGTGTTTCTCGGCTGGTGATGCCCAAGGGGCACTAAAATACAGCGACATGCGGCTCAAGCAAGTGTCTGAGGGCTCTCATGAATTTGCCATCGTCGCTTTTTACCGTTATTTGGACTATTCCTTGAAAGGCGACTCGGTGCAGGCGCGCTACTGGGTCACACAGTCGGCCTTGAGCGATGTCAGGAACGCCATCATGGACCAGGGGGCACTGTGGGAGTTGGCCAATTTGCTCATGGCCGATGGCGATATGGACCGCGCCTATTACTACATCCATTTTGCATGGCAGTGCGCCAACAAGTTCAACACAGTCAAGCGCAACAACCAGATTTCGCCCGTGCTGACCTCGATTAGCGACAATTATGAGGAATCGCTCAAGCGCGCTAACCGCCAGCTGCTTGCCCTGGCGGTGGTGGCGAGCCTGCTGGCGGCATTGTTCCTGGCCATTTTGTTCTATAGCAATAGCCAGCGCAAGAAGCTAGCTCGTGCCCGTAATGAGCTGAGCATGAGCAATCAGCGGTTGGGGCAACTCAATCAACAATTATCGGAGCTGAATGCTCAGTTGGGCGACACCAACATCAGGCTCAACGAGTCTAACCGTGTCAAGGATGAGTATGTGGGACGCTTCATTCACCTGTGCTCTTTCTATATTGACCGTCTAGATGAGATGCGCAAGCGCGTCAACAAGATGGTCAAGGGCAAAGATCTGGCCGCCCTCGACAAGTTCACCGAGGGCAATGAATTGCGGGATCAAAACCTTAACGAACTCTATGAGATGTTTGATAGCACATTCCTGCACTTGTTCCCCAACTTCGTAGCCGATTTCAACGCGCTGCTGCAACCCGAGAGCCGCATCACGCTTGATAATCCAAGAACCCTCAACACCGACCTGCGCATCTTCGCGCTCATCCGTCTGGGCATCGAGGACAGCAGCCGCATCGCCGAGTTCCTCCATTACTCGGTCAACACCATCTATAACTACCGCGCCAAGGTCAAGAACGGCGCCTTGACCGACCGCGATTCCTTTGAGTCACGCGTCAAGGCCATCGGGATGTAACTGCCTATACCCTGGTCGCCCCAATAACGGGGCTTTCCTCGGGACAGTAATAATTTCTAACGTTTTAAGCGCTCGTTGAGCTTCTTGCAGTCGGTGAGCAGATTCCAGATACCGTCCTCTGAGAGCACGCCGCGTTTCAGACCCTCGGGCAAGCGTCCAGCCTCGTCGTCGGCAAAGTCCTGCCGCCACAACTCGCTGCCGTAGTACTCATCAAGCGCCACGATATCCTCCTGCACCGCCTGATATTTGTCGAGCGCGGCCTCGAGCCGCTTTACAGCTGCCAATGCTTTGTCCAGGCGCCGCTCCATCTGCCTAATCCGCGCAATCTGCTTTTTATTGTCTTCCATCATCTACCGTATTTTTCAGTCGCAAATTTAGGCATTTTAGGCAAATATGACACCCAATCGATAACATTATATCAATTATTAGGGAGTCCTGGGAAAAGCCCCCGCACGCTATGGCGCCATAACGGCATTGATATTGAGACGCTAAGGGAACCTCGGCGTTTTTTCCCGGGCAACAATGCTAAAAAATCATTCAATAATAAAACTGCGGGGAAAATAGTCGCTGTAGAAGCGGCCATCGGTTGCCGTGAACTTCAGCACGCAATAGTTGGGATCGGTGACGCCGCCAGGGTAGTATTCGGTGTCTCCTTCCCGCCAAATCATCTGCTTGCTGGCAGCATCGGTCAACACCTCCATGGTACCTCGTAACATCATACCCTTAAATCCCTTGGCATCACAGAAATAAATGGACGCCTTGGGACTAGCCTTGTAATGTGCTACACGCAGCGAGAACGTATTGGTGGTGAAATAAAACACCTTGATGCCCTCTCGCACACGGGGCGACAGCATGGCCTTAGTACACGGGTAACCCTCCTGGTCCACCGATGAGATATAGGTGACGGGCAGCGTGTCGGCCATCGTGGCAATCAGTTCTTTAACGCCCATCAAGGCGGGATTCTCGGGAGTCGCTTCATTAATAGCCAACTCCTTGCGCCAACGTTTCAAGTGAGGGAAGTACATTTTCATCTGACCGATGTATTCCTCTCTAGTGATGGGCTGCGGCAGACCCTTGTTGACCTCATCGACGAACTGGGCGCAATGCTCAATCATCTCGTCCATCGTGCAGTCCTGCAAGAATTTGCCGTCCTTGTAGCAATAGATGCAATAGTCTTCATTCTTGCTGCCATCGGCATTGGTACCGAGAATTTCCTCGGTGAGCGGCATGCCGCAGCTTTGACAAAATTTCTGTTCCATATTCTTTTCTAGTTTTCTTAAGCAAAATATTGACATTTGTAGAAATATCCAAACAACTGGAGCAATTGCTATATAGTTTTTATTACCTTTTGTAGTTCTTCTAAAAAATGCGCGGCATGGCCTCCGTCCATCTGGGCGTGGTGGAACTGGAACGAGACAGGCAGAGTAGCCTTCAACAGCCCTTTTCGATACTTGCCCCACATCACCATCGGGTTGCAGAATAGGTCGGTGTACTGGTTGACAATGCACTCAAGTTCGGTGGCTGTCATGGCCGAGGTTCCTATCACCATCGCATTATCGATAAAGGAACTCTGACAGGTTGTGCTAGCCGACTGTGTCATGGCCAGATAGTTCACGTTGAACTTTTCCAAGTCATCACTAAAGGAAATGTCACATGAATTGATACCCCCATCCTTGTTGTTCACGATGACATTGATGGCCAGGCAGTCATACTTGTACAGTTTCCCTTTCTCGGGCAGCAGGTAAAACTCATCCACCATGCTTGCTGCCTTGCCAATGCACCAGCATAAGAGCATATTGAACTTCATGCCTGTCTTGCGACTAAACTTCAACAAATGCCCAACATCCATTGTCTTGACCAGGGTCACCATGGGCATCGGGGACTTCATCCACAGTTCGAATGCCTGTCCCCGATTTGTGTCCTTGGGATTAATTTCCTGTTTCATTACATACGTGCTTTTTGCTTCTCGCCGGCACCAGTGCCGCGGTACTTGCTGCCTGCACTGTTGAACTTCCAGGTGAGGTCAAGGGAGAACGTGCGACGGGCAGGATTGCTGGTGGTCAACTCGCGCGGTCCGAAGATGGTAGCCCCGGCCTTGCTGGTGTTGAAGATGTCCATGCAGCGCGCGTCAACAGTCAAAGAGCCAAAGTGCTGCAGGCTGATGTCCTTCTGCACTCCGATGCCGCTATAGAACCTGCTCTTGTTGATGCGGAAGTTGTCGTAGTCGCCACGCGATGTCACTTGTAACATAGCATTCAGGCGCCAAGCGTGCGGCAGCTCGATGTCGTTGTTCCACGTCAAGCCCAGATACGGGTGGTTCAGCGTGAGGATGGAACCGTCGGCAGTCGGCGTCTTGTAGTTCTGGAAGATGGCTATCGCCGTCCATGTGGGATGCCAGCAACCAAACACGGGCCTCAACGACGGCATGATGGTCAGTCGGTTATAGCTCTCCTTGCTGTTGATGGGATGCACGAGGCTGATGAGCGGATCATCGGACCCGGGATAAGGCTCGGTGGACATCGTCTCGGAGTCCTTGATGCGAGCGTAGTTCAGCGTCAGGTTCATCCACTGGTAGGCGGCATTGAAGACCAGACTGTGAGTGTAGGTGGGCTTCAGGTAGGGATTGCCACTCTGATAGCTGTAACGGTTGATATAGACGGTCGAACTGGTGAGGCTGCTGTAGGCGGGGCGCTGGATGTCGCGGCGGTAGGACAGCGACAGCTGCACCTTGCCGACGGGAGCCGACACCACAAACGTGGGGAACCAGTCGCCATAGTCACGGCACACCTCATCTTCACGCTCATTGAAGTTGTAGTAGTCGTTCTTGAGGTGCTCGTAGCGCAGGCCCACCTGGGCGAATACCATGCCAAAGCGACGTCCGAACTCCACAAAGGCTGCCGTTGACGACTCATTGTTCTCGGTATCGGTGGCCTTGACGGGAACACTTGCCGTTGCCGAGAACGAGTAAGCATCGGTGCGGTGATTGTGGGAGTACTCACCGCCCGCCGACAGGTTGCCCTGCCAAACGGGGTAACTCAGGATGAGCTTCGAGGCCCAGAAGTTGTTGCGGCTGCTGGTGTTGCTCTCGATGCTGCGGCTGACGGTGACGCCGTCCAGGACGGTTGCCTCGCTGGTGCTGCCCGGCGTCTCGGTGCGGTCAAACAGGCCGTCCAAGTTGAGGTCAATGCCCAGGGAACCCACCTTGCCGTTGTAATAGGCATTGAAAATGTGCTTGCGGAAACGGTCGTGCTGCTCGACGTCGCTCACCGAGCGCTCGGTAAAGAGACCATTCACATAGCTATCGGTGATGAACTGGTCACGAAAATCGGCGCTGGGGTGGCGGTCATATTTGTAAAAGGCGCCAAAACTGTGGTTATCGTTGACCACATAATTCACCTGAAGTTGGGGCGACATGCCTTTCCAGATGTTTTTACCCTCCTGCGTGACAAGCCCCTCGACCCAGTCAGGACCCACAAAATAAGACAACTGGTTTTCCTGCAACATTTTTGAGTGTCCGTAGCGGCCTGCCCAGAACGAGGCGGTAATGTCTAATCCGCCCGTGCGGTAGTTCACATCCAGGTTATTGGTAATCGTATGGCCATACTGGTACATGCCCGTCAGGTTGTCCTGGAAACTGAAGCCGTCACCCTGGGCCTTCTTCAGCGTGATGCGCACCACGGCCTTGGTCGAGGCAGCATAGCGGGCTCCAGGGTTCTGGATAACATCAACATGCTGTATCTGATCAGAGTGCAGGCGCGACAACTCGCTCACGTCCTGCACCTTGCGGCCGTTGATATAGACCTCGGCCTCGCCGCGTCCCAGCACCGTCACAGCGCCATCGCGCTTGGCCTCCAGCGACGGCACACGAGCCAGCGCATCTGCTACGGTACCTGCCTTCTCAAGGATAGTCCCTTCGACAGTGGTGCGCATGGCTTCACCCTTGACGCGCGTCTTGGGTAACTGGCTCTTGACAACCACCTCGCCCAGCATGAGCGAGGCCTCATTCATCCTGATGACGATGCCATTTGCACCTTGAGCGTTTAGGAATTGCGTCTCATAGCCCACACTCGACACCTTTAACAGGCCATCGGTCACGGACGTCACAATATGGAAATGACCTTGATCGTCGGTCATCGCGCCTTGCACAAAGGTTGAATCGGGCAACGTCAACAACACCACATTTACAAAGGGCATCGGCTGGCCATTCTCGTCAAGCACGGTACCGATCATGTCTGGCGACTTGGCCAATGCCGTTACCGCCATCATCACTGCAGCCATCGAGGCTACCATTCTGAAACTCATCTTTTTCATATCTTTATTCGTTTTTAAATCAATTCATCATTCATTTCCCTAACACGTAATTATTCAGCCGTTTGATCCCACGCAAAGGCGCAAAGACGCTATGCTTTTATTTTATAGTTGCTTGTGGTAATGCAAAAAGTGCAATTGCAACTGCATTGATTAATGATAGTATATCTCATTTGTTATAATGAATTTAATTGAATATTAATATATTAGCGCCTTGGCGACTTAGCGTGAGGCCCTTCAGAAGTCATTTCCCTAAATAGTAACCACTAAAGCCTAAAACCCCTTTTAATGCTCACGCCGCCCAAAAAGTTACTGGCCGTGATGTGAATGCTGTGAGCTGCACTGTCAGGACTAGGCTGGGTCTCGTTGCCCACACCGCCAATGAAATTGTGACTCTTAACAACCACATTGACATTGTCGGGGACAAACAACTCCACTCCACCCAGGAACGTGTTGATGTCAATCTCCTCGTCCTCGGTGATTACAGCGTTGCTGAGGTCTAGACGGAGGCCACCGCAAAAGGCATCAAGCCTTGCGCCGTGGAAAACCTCACCTTTATATTGATACTCGTCGGCACCAAACCTCACAGCGCAACAGATGCGCTTACCCTCTTCGCCCAACGGCAAGGTGCGATGTAGCCACTGTGACGGGTTCTTCCTGAAACTATAGATGACAAGTTCACAACCGATGTAAAGCAACAGGACCGGTCCAAAATACTCAGTCCATGGTTGCCAGTTCAGGTGAACCATACCCCACATGTCAGCCAATTTTAACAAGGCTGCCACAATAAAAATAATTCCGATGATCGTCCTTCGTGTCATAATGTTTTGATTTTTGATGCAGCCAGTGAGGACTGCGCGGTTTATTTTTCGACTGCAAAAGAAGGTCCATTAACCTTGCTGGGCAAGTTTCTGGGATATTCTGCAACTATATGTGACGAATGACACAAAATCAGGGATAAAATGCATGATTGGGACAAATGGGATTGGCGGTTCCATTCTTTTTACTACCTTTGTCGGCGGTATGAGCCAAGGGAAAAAAGATACAATTACGACCCGTGTCACCAGTACCGTCTTCACGGTATTGGCGATTGCTATCTTCAAACCTTTCGGGTTACAAGCATGGCAATGGATGGCCTATGTTCACCTGCTCGCCATGGGAGCCTGTGGGATTATCAGCTGCATGATAACCGAGGGCATCTTGAAATATATCGTCAAGAAGCCCCGATCCTATGATCAAGGCGTGGATTATATCATTAAGCGCAACCTGTGGTTCCAGCTCATCAACACCCCGCTGGTGGCGCTGCTCATTTGCCTTTACCGCCACTTCGCCATGAGCGACCTTGTGGCCGGCAATGTGCTCTCATGGAGCAACTACCTTGAGACATTGCTCATCATCGCCTTCTGCTCGTTTGCCATCGGCCTGTACTGGCGTTTCAAGTACCGTAGCAGATATCTGGCTGCCGAACTGGAGGAGACTCGCATGCTGAACGAACGGTTGCAACTGCTGCAAGAAAAAGCCGAGCAACGCATGAGGGAGATGGCCACGACCCCACCTCGTGAGGATGTGCTGGCTGCTCAGCCATCGGTCACTCCCACCCCATCGTTGCCATCCACAGTCACACTCAAGGGCACAACCAGCGAGATGGTGACCCTTGATATTGCCCACCTATTATATATAGAGGCCGTGGGGAACTATGTGAAAGTCTATCATTGGCAAGATGGGCAAGTGCACAACGACATGCTGCGCGCCACGTCCAAGCAGATGGAGGAAGAATTGAGTGGCTATCCCATGATTGTCCGTTGCCACCGCGCTTTCCTGGTCAACCTGGGGCAGGTGGAAAGGATTATTTCCAATTCGGGCACCATGCAACTGAGCATCAAGCATTGCGACGAATCCATACCCGTTTCTCGCAGCAATATGCCACACGTCAAGAAAGCCATTAACGGCTGACGCCAATGGATTCCCGCTCCTTCCGGATATTTCTCAATCCATTTTTATCGTTTCAGGACTTTACTGGTCAGGACGGTGCCATCGCTCAGGTGACTGACGCTGACACATATCCCGTCCTGTGGGGCGTTACCAACCACACTCATGCCGTTCATCGTGTAGCAGTCGATGGTCACGGCCTCACGTGAGTATTCGCCCAGCCCATCATCACCCCAATCGATATCATCAAGTTCGGGCATTTCGCTGGGCTTGAGTGAGTTGCATGTCATCATATACACGCCCATGTTACCATACTTCAAGTAGTTGTCCCGGGTATCGACCGTCCACATGGCCACATTCAACCCCATGTCGTGGAATTTCTTCACGGTATTAGCGTCAAAGTTGCCCACCGAGATGCTCGGGTGAAGGCCGTAATCCTTGCACCAGTCCTCATTGCCCTCCCAGTTGGCGTTGCACAGCCACTGGCGGGTGAACTGGGGATAATGGGTAGCGATATACTCTTGGGACTTTTTCATCGATGTGAGGAAGATGACCTTGTCGGCCAAACCATGTTCGATGACCAAACGGGCCAACCCGTCAAAGTTACTCATGTCATTATTATTAATGCCGGTGGTCCACTTGAGTTCGATGACAGGGAACACACCCTTCTCGACACAAATCGCCAGATACTCGGCCACGGTGCAGATGTGCCCTGTATAGGTCACGCCGCCACGCGTCTGGGTGTATTCCTCAGCCCGCAACTCTGCGTATGTCGCTTCAGCGACGGTGAGGTTGCCGCCCAGCCGGTTGGTGGTCTCGTCATGGCTGATGACATAAAACCCGTCCTTGGTCACGCGCACGTCACATTCCAGCCCATCGTAACCATACACGTCAACACCGTTGCGGAAGGCCTCGGCCGTGTTCTCGACCCCGATGTTGCAGCCGCGGTGACCGACAAACAGCGGTTTCCATGCCCAGGCATCAACAGCCACGGCCAGCACAAGCAATAAAGTGAATAAGCGTCTCATATCTAAGTGACTTTAATGGATAAGTAACTGCAAAAGTAAAAGATTTCAAGGTAATTTGCAAGCATTGCCCCAAGTATTCACCTGATTTTTCATGATTTAGTGCATTATGGCTTTAATCCTATTATTTTAGTGCCTTTAATGAATTCGTAATTATCTTTATATCAGCAAAATAGAAACCCAATGAACATTTTTTCGGATTTTTGTGAAACTTTTTGAAGGGGTTGAGCGTCTAATGTATAGAAACGTACTTAAAAATGATATACAAGATGAAGAATGTGATTAAATTGGCCGTGATGGCCGTGGTATGCATGACGATGGTTTCATGCATGAGTGTGAATCTCGGCAGTGGTGATGTGGACAACACGCCCACACAGGTTCCTGAACTCAACAAGCCGACGGCGATGCAACCCTTTGACAAGGTGGACATCGCTAACGCGTTCAGGGTCATCTATGAGCAGGGAACTGAGCATAGTGTAAGGGTCGAGGCATCTGAAGAGGCATTCAAGGAAATGACCGTCTATGTCAAGGACAACACGTTGTGCATCCGCAAGGCCGTCAAGAACCCCAAGATGTCGTTCAAGGAGGTCAAGGTCTTTGTGACCTCACCCACAATCAAGGGCATCGAGATTGCAGGTTCGGCCGTGTTTGCCGCAAGCAATAAAATCAACGTCACCGATGATCTCCGCATGGAAATCGCTGGCTCGGGTAAAATGCTGCTTGCTGACGTGACCTGCAAGGACTCTAATATGGAGATTGCTGGCTCGGGCAACATCGAGGTGGGCAACATCGCCGCCCGTGATGTCCATGCCGAGATCGCAGGCAGTGGCGACATCAACTTGGCAACCATGACGTGCAACAAGTTCCACATCGAGATTGCAGGCAGCGGTAACGTGACCAGTGACAACATCACCGCCGATGACGTTCACACCGAGATTGCCGGCAGTGGCGACGTGACGCTCAAGGGCTCGGTAAAACACCACAGCAAGGAGATTGCTGGTAGCGGCAAGGTAAAAATCACCCCCGTCGAGTAAGCATTTCTTGGAATTAAATTGCTATCGCTTGAGGCCTAATTGGCGCAACATTTCAGCCGTGGTGCTGTGGCGCCTACCATTCAAGTCACTCAAATAGGCGTTGACATCGGTCGGCGCCATTTTTCGTGCGTTGTTGAACCGCTCGGGGCGGGTGATGCGCGTGAACACCACGCGCTGGATGGCGGTCTTGCGGCAACGCCCCATGCTGTAGCCCATCAACTCGGGGTGCTCGCCTGGGCCATTGGAACTCCAATAGGTCACCGTGTCGCCCTTGCAACCCATGAAGATGACGCTATGACCCGCCTCCTGGTCGGCATTGCGGTCATCGTCACAGCCGATGATGGCACCGCTGTCACTGCCACGGCTCTCGTTGCGGTTCCAGAAGATTTTCATCAGGTCGCCCGGCACTGCCCTGTCCCACACCTCGAGGGCACACCACTCGGCATCGGTCAGGTAGCGATCGTCGGGCGCTTCCTTGTTGCGCTCGCTCTTGGCACCGCGATAGGCTGTAAAACTGTAGCCTGCTTTCAACTCGTGTACCAGCACGCCCAGGCCGGGCCCATTGGCATTGGCTCGGCCCCAGAAACCCACTCCGTCATCCTGCCCGAGGCCCTCGGGATTGAATTCATCGGCGATGCCCACGCGGGGCTTCATGTTCACCCAGGCTTCGTGCTTAATCTTGTGCCGTGTGTCCCAAATGAGCAATGCCTTGATGAGCACCGAATAGGTCGCGCTGGAGCAGAACGAGGGCTGCGCCTGCCACGGGTCAAACCGCGGGCGTTCGTCGTTAACCCTCATCTGGTAGGCATCATGCAAGCCGCGCCACGTCGTCTTGGCAAATAACGCATTGGGCCGGCTACCCGTGTAATAGCCGCCATGCTCGGGAAACGAGTCAATCGCCGCCAGCACGGCCCGCTGCCAGCGCTCGTTCACCTTGTCGCCAGCAATAATGCTTCCTGACATGCACATCACCGCCAGGAGCATCAACAACGTCCGTTTCATCTCTTGATTAATCTTCGTAGCGCTCAGCCACCACGTCCCAATCGATGATTTGCCACAAGGCGGCGAGATGGTCGGGACGACGGTTCTGGTAGTCCAGATAGTAAGCGTGCTCCCACACGTCCATCGTCAACAGTGGACGCAGGCCGCGCTGCACGGGGTTGGCAGCGTTGGGTTCCTGGGTAATCACCAGTTTGCCGTCGGCATCGGCGCTAAGCCATGCCCATCCCGAGCCGAACAACGTCACGCCTGCCTTGACAAATGCCTCCTTAAAGGCATCAAACGAGCCGAACGCCTCGTCGATCGCGCGGGCCAACCGCCCCGTGGGCGCGTTGTCGGCCTTGGGAGCAGTAAACTGACCGAAGTACAGGTTATGGTTCAGAATCTGGCCGGCATTGTTGAGCATTCCACCCTGTGCCTTCAGCACCACTTCTTCCAGGGGTAGCCCCTCCAGGCCGCTGCCAGGCAGGGCCGCGTTCAGGTTGTTGACATAGGCGAGCAGGTGCTTACCGTGGTGAAAGCCCAGCGTCGCTGCACTGATGACGGGCTCCAACGCTTCGGGTGCATAGGGCAACGCCATCAACTCAAATTTTCCATCTACAGGCATCGTTTGTTTCATAATTCTCTAGTGTTAAATGGTTAGTTTCGGCAAATATAAATCAAAAAACCATTTCCTCCAAACAATTACACAACAATAATCCCCCGCCTCGTCCGGACACACCGGCAAGAAGCAGGGGATAACCATGGGGTAAATGTTCATTATCACTCAGCGGTCATGCGCCACAGCGTGCGATTACCACTGCACGCCACACCCCTAGCGCATTTCACGATAGTTACTGGTGGGGTAAGTCGGATAGGACGGCCCTCGGTAAACGGGCACTTCAGGATCCTTGTTCAGGATCACCAGCGCACCTATCACGCCCGGAATCCACCCGGCACAGGTGAGCAATGTCACAATCAGGACCGACCCGCAACCCTTGTCCAGCACAGCCAGCGGCGGGAAAAGAACCGATAATAAAACCCTAAAAACAGACATCGTTCACTCCTTTCTTTTTATTAACCATATTTCATTCAATTTCATGATTCAACTGCAAATCCCATGCCAATTCTCTGCTCTGCTGCTTTTTTGCTGAAAAACACTTGTTTTTGACAAAATCTTACTATATTTGCACTCGATTTTCATTGAAAATCACAAGTTATACTTTTGATTTTGATTGAAAATTACAAGTTAAACTTTTATTTTTCAAGCCTATGATTAATCGCATCTGCCAGTTAACCAATGAGATAGAGGATAGTATCTTCCTCTTTGGTGCACGCCAGACTGGAAAAAGCACTACCCTAAGGCACCAATTCCCTAACGAAATCTACTTTGACCTCTTGAACACAGAGGTCAGAAATCGTTTTGAACGGAGGCCTGCCCTGCTATATGAAACCCTAAAAGACAAGCCCTCAGGAACTTTAGTCATTATTGACGAAATCCCCGAGGTGCCCATTCTGCTTAACGAGGTGCATCGGCTCATCTCAGAGAAAAACCTTAGGTTTATTCTGTGCGGTTCAAGCGCCCGAAAACTTAAGCGTAAAAGCACCAACACATTAGGCGGCAGGGCTTTCCCTATATACTTCTTTCCTTTGGTCAACGCTGAAGTACCTGATTTTGACCTTGATCATGCCTTGAACTATGGTATGCTACCGTCTCATTATCTCGCGAAATCCCCTAAACGACGCCTATCGGCTTATGTGAATGTTTATCTGAAAGAGGAAATCAAGGAAGAATCCCTGGTGAGGAACCTTAACGCGTTCCAACGCTTTCTGGAAGTCGCTGCCATCAGCAACGGCGAAATCATCAACAACAAGAATATCGCTCAGGAATGTGGAGTGAGCGCCACCACCGTCAGTGCCTATTTCGATATCTTAGAGGATACACTAATCGGCTACCGCATCCCAGCCTATGGCAAGGTCGTGCAACGTCGATTAGTACATGCCCCTAAGTTTTATTTCTTTGATGTAGGGGTTGTTAACCACTTGCTGAACAGGAGTGAGCTCAAGCGCGGCACACCCGAATATGGTCATGCCTTTGAACACCTGGTGATGCAGGAACTCATCGCCTACAATCGTTATACCCATCAAAACGAAGCACTTTCTTATTGGCGCTCTTACACTGGTATCGAGGTAGATGTCATCATCGGCGATGCAAGAGTCGCTATAGAGATCAAATCGGTTGACGAGGTACTCCCAAAGCACCTCAAGGGACTGAAGGCCTTTGGCGAGGAACACCCCAACAGCCGGCGCATCATTGTCTCCAATGACATTTTCTCTCGCAATATAGGAAACATCGAGTGTTTATACATCAAGGATTTCTTCAAATTACTTTGGAAACACAACTTTGACCTGTAAATGAGTTCCTTTTGCGCGAATACACTCATTCTATTTTCTATATAACTAACATTTTTAGTTTTATTAACTAAAATAATTTGTTTTATAACTAAAAGATTTAGTTAATTTGCGGTGTAAAATCAACAAAAGGCTTGAATTATGAAGCAATTAACCCAAAAAGAAGAGGAAATCATGGAGCGCATGTGGGACCATGGCCCCATGCTTGTGCGCGAGTTGCAGGCTTGCTACGATGAGCCCCGCCCCCATGTGAATACCTTGGCTACATTGATGAAGATACTAGAGGAGAAGGGTTTCCTGGGCCACAAGGCCATCACCGCCCGCTGCTTCCAGTATTTTGCCCGCATCAGCCGCGAGGACTACCGCGGTGGCTCGTTGACTAACGTTGTCAACAAGTTCTTCGGCAAATCCTACCTGAGTGCTGTCTCGGCGCTTGTCAAGAGCGAGAAGGTCAGCATCGAGGACCTGAAAGAACTCATCCGTGAAGTAGAAGAGAACGACCAACAGTAACCCCCTCTCTCACTATGTTACTCATTTATCAAATCAAAGTGGGTCTGTGCCTTATCGCGTTTTACCTGCTGTGGAAGCTGTTGCTCAGCCGCGAGACGTTCCACCGGTTTAACCGCGTGGCCCTGCTCGCCGTCATGGCCCTTGCCCTGGTGCTGCCGTGGATAAGGCTATCGATGAATGCTTCCACACCCGTAGCCAGTCAGATGGTTGTGCTTGAGGAATTGCTCATCACGCCCAGTGGCGCCGTCGTAGCCCAGCATGCAGCCCACCCTTGGACCATGACCAGTGTGGCCACGGTGATCTACATCATTGGAATAGCCATGGCGCTGCTGTGGCTGCTGCATAGCCGTTGGAGCCTGCACCGCCTATTGAAGCAGGGCAGCAACCGGTCGCTGCCAGGCGGAATCACACTGCATTTGGTCCCTGGCGACATCGCTCCGTTCAGTTACTTCAAGCACATTGTCATCAATGAGCAGGATTACCGCGACAACCCGCGTGAGATTCTCACCCACGAGCAGGCTCACATCAGCCTGCGCCATTCATGGGATGTGCTGTTCATGGGACTGGTAACACTGTTCCAGTGGTGGAACCCTGCCGCCTGGCTGTTGTGCCGAGAGTTGAGGCAAGTACATGAGTATGAGGCCGATGAGACTGTTATCAATCAAGGCGTCGACGTGAAGCAGTACCAGTTGCTGCTCATACGAAAGTCCGTCGGGGACCAGCTATTCTCGATGGCAAATAACTTCAATTATCAATCTCTAAAAAAACGAATCCGTATGATGACTATGAACAAAAGCAGCCGATGGAAGACGTTGCGTGCGCTGGCTGTGGTGCCCGTGATAGCATTGGCGCTGTTGGCCTTTGCCAACCCCAAGAGTGTAGCAGCAGTTGTGACAACGGGTGTTCAGCAAGACCACGCTGTCCAGTCAGTAATGCAGTCGCTTGAACCAGCCAATATCGAAGCCGACGCCACCCCCGAAGCTGTCGAGGTAGAGGCTGAACCTGAAGAGGCTCCAGCATTTGACGAAGCGAATACTGAGGAGCAGGTAACCGAAGAACCTGTCCCCCAATCCAAGAAGGTCTATGAATCTGTCGAGCAGATGCCCGAGTTCCCTGGTGGTATGGAGGGACTGATGAGATACCTGCAGCAGAATGTCCAATATCCGCCCATAGCCGTACAAAATAATGTTCAAGGCCGTGTCGTTGTTCAGTTTATTATTGACGAGACCGGTCAGGTGGGAGATGTCGAGGTTGTTCGCTCGGTCAGTGAAGAAGTTGATGCCGAGGCCGTCCGCGTGATCAAATCAATGCCCAAGTTTGAACCTGGCCGCCAGAACGGCGAACCCGTAGCAGTGTGGTACACCCTGCCCATTGCCTTCAAAATGCAGGGTGACAGAAAACCAAGCGGCGAATAATCGACAAAGTAAAAATCCCTTAGTTATTAAAGTAGCGTGAGTTCGATGATTAGATTTCATCGGACTCATGTTTAAAAATAATAAGTTCAAATCTTTGACAATTAATCTATTATCGCAGATGTTTTCCTTGAGAAATAACCATCGATTGCTCATTCTCGCCCTCGCCGTTCTTTGGTCATGGGCAGCAGTGGCTTGGGGCAACGACAGCATCCCGTTCCTATATCGTTCGCATCTTCATCTCCCTGCTTGTATCAACAATGAGTACCAAGCCATGATCATCTTTGATACGGGAGGCTCTAACCTATTCGGCATCGACAGCGTCTATCTTTCAGCATCCGATTGGCACCCGCAAAATATTGGCCGTGCCAGGACAGGGGGCACCGCGGGCCGTACCACGGTGCCAATCATCATGGACCCTACAGTCCTGAGCATCGGGTCGTTAAACAGCACTTACCAGATTGTGCCTATTTTCAAGTTGAGGGATGTGATTGATTGCCATGTCGATGGCATTTGGGGTGTCAAGGACATTGAGCTGCATCCGTTGGAAATCAACTTTGAACACAATTACTTGAAGTATTACAAGGATGGGAAACCAGCGGTTGAGGGCTATGATCAATTACCTATCCGTTGCCATGACCATCGCATCCAGATTCAAGCCGAAGTCATCGTTGGCGGCAAGAGCATTCAGGGATGGTTCCTCGTGGACACGGGATCAGGCGCTTCGGTCGACTTCACCGCAAGCACGGTCAAGCAATTCGGACTCGAATCGCTGCCAGGCAAGAGACATATGATAGATATAACTCAGTTCGGCATTGGAGACAAGTCACAAGAGTCAATTATCGAGATGCAGTCACAGCGCATCGTCATCGGCTCTGACACCACCAGCAACGAGGTGATTTCCTATTTGCCCGACGGGACAGGCGCCTTTGGCCAGAAGGATTATATCGGCATCATCGGCAATAAGTTGTTATCCAAGTTCAATTTGGTCATCGACATGCCACACAGTGTCCTCTACCTCAAGCGTTTCAAGAAAGATCAGCCTGCCAAGCCCAACTATGACTTCGCTTTCAGGAACCGCACCGACATTGGCAAGGGTTGGATTGTTTCATCGCTCCCGCGTGATGGAGATGCCGCCCGTGCAGGGCTTCAATTAAACGACCGCATCATCGCTATCAACAACAGGCCCGTGGAGGACTTCACCTGGGAAGAAGAATACAACATCGATGAACTACCCCAAATCACACTCGACGTAGTTGGTACCGCCGGCGATACCAAACAAATCACACTATCACACGCAGTCAGGTGGTAATCAGTTTTCAGCGAGTTTGCCATCAGAGTCATGTAGACGCGCAAAATTTTGCGTCTCTATATTTATATTTAATTGATTACCGGTACTTTATTCCTTTCAAACTCACGTTAAATACAATACAACAATAATCCAATCTTTACCAAAGAAATAGTGGTGTATATTTGCCATTGTTGCAAAAAGTTGTAATTTTGCGCTCAAAAAGGTTGCAAAAAGTTGTAAAACCAAGGCCAAAAAGGCTGCAAAAAGTTGTAGATATGCTCAAACGAAAGGTAAGCGATGATATCGCAAAGTGGTATCAATCAGGTTGTAATAAAGCTCTATTGCTTACTGGCTCACGTCAAGTGGGCAAGACAACCTCTGTGCGCATGTTTGCCAAAGCACATTATTCGCATTTTGTAGAAATTAATTTTGTCAAATATCCCCGCGCAAGGCAGGCATTTGACGGCAATCTTGATACAAAGACCATTGTCACGAACCTCTCGGCAATGGGATTTGGCCCATTTGTCGAAGGCAAGACACTGGTTTTCTTCGATGAAATCCAAGAATGCCCTAATGCCCGCACTGCAATTAAATTCCTGGTAGAAGAGCACCGATATGATTTCATTGAGTCTGGTTCTCTGTTAGGCATTAACTATAAGCCTGTCACATCCTATCCCGTGGGCTATGAACAGGAATTGAAGATGTATCCTCTCGATTTTGAGGAATTTTTATGGGCAAATGGTGTGGGAACCGATGTTATTGACACCTTGCGGCATTGTTACCAAAAGGAGCAACCTGTACCCGCATTCATTCATGATCAAATAAGCAAGTTCTACCGTCAACACTTAGTTGTGGGCGGCATGCCCAATGTGGTACAAACTTTTATTGACAATGCAGACTTTGGTAACGTTCTGAATGTGCAGCGCTCGATACTCACTACTTATCGTGCCGACATCACCAACTATGCTGGAAAAGACCAAGTGCTGGTCAAGAGAATCTTTGACGCTATACCTTCTCAACTTGGCAAGCAGGACAAAAGATTCATCCTTGCCTCTCTTGAAAAGGGGGCATCGATGCGTAAATATGAAGATCCGACCCAATGGCTCATAGATGCAGGTATAGCTTATTACTCGTTCAACGTCAGTGATTTTGCCCTGCCATTCACCGCCACCGAGAATCGAAGACTATTTAAACTATATATGGTGGACACAGGACTACTGAGCAGCCTCATGCTCAAAGGCATTCAATTTGATGTGCTCAATGGAAATATTGGTGTCAACGAGGGGGCCCTGACCGAGAATTACATCGCATGTTCGCTCTCGAGTAAGGGCATACCACTCCATTACTATGACAAGAAAAGTCGGCAAGAGCTTGACTTTATCATCGAGGAGAATAATCAAATCACCATTATTGAAGTTAAGTCTGGAAGCGATTACAAGCGTCATGCCTCACTAGATGCAGCAATTAAGGCAAACCCCGAAAAAATAGAACGCTCTATTGTATTCAGCCCCTATAATATTGAAAGCCAGAATGACGTTCTTTATCTGCCTCTCTACATGTCCCAATTCCTGTGACTGGATAAATAACACCCCAGCGCTACAAGAGCACTGGGGCATAATAATATATCGTCGCGGGGATTACGCCCCACGTAGCCAAAGGCTCGTTGAAATATCTCTAAACTCTAAACTGAGGCTGTGTCATAATTGCAATGTCGCTACATATATCGGCCTACGGCCGAAAAATTTAAACAAATTATTTAATAAATTAAATAAAAATTTTAATTATTATAATTTTAATACAAAATTTGTCTTAATTTCCCGCCTGCAGGGCGGTTAATATTCTAGCAAATGAATTATGACACACCCTCTTACGTGTCGATCGTGGCGTAGGTGGCGTTCTCCTCAATGAACTTGCGGCGGGGCTCCACGTCCTCACCCATGAGCATCGAGAAGATGCGGTCAGCCTCGGCGGCGTCGCTGATGTGGACGCGCTTGAGCAGTCGGGTTTCGGGATCCATGGTAGTCTCACGCAGTTGCTCGGGGTTCATCTCGCCCAGACCTTTGAATCGCTGCACGGTCACAGCGTCCTCGTTGCCGCCGGCATACTCGTCGATGAACTTGCGCAACTGTACATCGTCCCAGCAATACTCCTCGCGGTTGCCCTTCTTGGTGCGGGCACGATACAGGGGCGGCGTGGCGATGTAGAGGTAACCGTTCTCGATGAGCGGTCTCATGCGGCGGAAAAAGAAGGTCATCAGCAGGGTGTCGATGTGAGCGCCATCGACGTCGGCATCGGTCATGATGATGATGCGGTGATAGCGCAGTTTGCTCAGGTTGGCCTCCTTGGGGTCCTCCTCGGTGCCGATGGTCACGCCAAGGGCACGGAAGATGGTGACAATCGAGTCGCTCTCAAACACCTTGTGGTCCATCGCCTTCTCGACGTTGAGGATCTTACCGCGCAGGGGCAGGATGGCCTGATACTTGCGGTCACGGCCCTGCTTAGCGCTGCCGCCTGCCGAGTCACCCTCGACCAGGAAGAGCTCGCTCTCAGCGGGATCCTTCGACGAGCAGTCGGCCAACTTGCCGGGCAATCCACCACCAGCGAGCGGCGACTTGCGCTGCACCTTCAGGCGGGCATTCTGGGCCGCATGGCGGGCCTGAGCGGCCAGGATCACCTTCTCGATGACGGTCTTGGCCTGGGTGGGATGCTCCTCGAGGTAGTTATTCAAGGCATCGCGCACGGCAGTCTCAACGGCACCAATCACCTCGGTGTTGCCCAGTTTGGTCTTGGTCTGGCCCTCGAACTGGGGCTCCAGCACCTTGACCGAGATGATAGCGGTGAGGCCCTCGCGGAAGTCCTCAGGCTTGATCTCGACCTTGGCCTTCTCGAGCATCTTGTTGTCCTCGGCATACTTCTTGAGCGTTGAGCCGAGGCCACGGCGGAAGCCCGTCAGGTGGGTACCACCCTCGATGGTGTTGATGTTGTTGACAAACGAGTAGATGTTCTCGTTAAACGAGGTGTTATAGGTCATGGCGACCTCAACAGGGATGTCGCCCTTCTTGCTCTTGATGTGGATGACGTCCTCGATCAGCGCCTCCTTGTTGCCGTCGATATAGCGCACAAACTCGTCAAGACCGGTCTCGCTGTAATAGGTCTCGCTGTGGCAGTTGCCCTGCTCGTCCTTGACGCGCAGGTCGGTAATGCTCAACGTCACGCCAGCGTTCAGGTAAGCCAGGTCGCGCAAGCGTTTTGAGAGGATATCAAATTCATAGACGGTGGTCGAGAAGATATTGCCGTCGGGGTGGAACTTGATGGTCGTGCCGTGGTCTTCCTCGCGGCAATCACCGATGATCTTCACCTCGCTGGTGGGCTTGCCCAGGCTGTATTCCTGCATATAGACCTTGCCCCCGCGGCGCACCTCGGCACGCAGGTAGTCGCTCAACGCGTTCACGCAGCTCACGCCCACGCCGTGCAGACCGCCAGAAACCTTGTAGGAGCCCTTGTCAAACTTACCACCGGCATGCAGCACGGTCATCACGACCTCGAGCGCCGACTTGTGCAGCTTCTCGTGCTCGTCAACGGGGATTCCACGACCGTTATCCTTAACGGTAATGCTGTTATCCTCGCCAATGAACACGTCGATGCGGTTACAGAAGCCCGCCAGTGCCTCGTCGATAGAGTTGTCAACGACCTCGCTCACCAGGTGGTGCAGGCCCTTGACATGGGTGTCGCCAATGTACATCGCCGGACGCTTGCGCACGGCCTCTAATCCCTCCAGTACCTGGATGTTAGACGCAGAGTAATTCTTCTCTTCCTGTTCTTCAATATAATTGTTCTCTTCTGACATAAAAATGAGATTTTTATCAATTTTATACCCCTTAAAATAGGGGGTGTCTAAAAACGTACAAAATTACAAAAAAACGGCCACCCGCCAAAGTATTAAAACCTTAAAAAACTATAATTTCAACCAGTAGTGTCCGCCCTAAAGAAAGCCAGCCTTGTGAGGCTTACGCCAGCGGCGACCCCACCCATCATCGACAAGTATAACCAGGATCACCGACCTGCTCGCCTGAAAAAGAAAGTCCCCCTATACCACATGTATATCATGATAGCCATCGTTCATGGTATTGCAGCGGATTGAGAGTCCTTTAGGGGCCACCAATAAAAATTTTTAAGCTAACTTTTTTGCTGCTATGTCGAGGCAAATTACTAATTTTGCACCCTCAAAATTCAAGAGGCCACTCGATGCGCAAGCAAGATAACTATACGTTCCTGACCACGGCTCCTGTGAGCCGTGTGATTCCCACGATGGCTGTGCCCACCGTCATCAGCATGCTCGTGACCAGCATCTACAACCTGGTGGACACCTATTTCGTGGGACTCATCAACACCCAGGCGACCGCGGCCGTGGGCGTGGCGTTTCCCTTGATGGCGATCATCCAGTCCCTGGGTTTCCTGTTCGGTCAAGGCTCGGGCACCTACATGGCCCGCCACTTGGGGGCGAGGCGCCTCGACGAGGCAAGCCAGATGGCAGCCACGTCATTCATCGCCAGCATCATTTGCGGACTGGTCGTGACCGTGCTGGGACTCATCTTCCTCAAGCCGTTATCCATCCTGTTGGGTTCCACGCCCACTATCCTCCCCTATACGATGCAGTTCATGGGCGTGATCCTCCTGGGCGCGCCGTTGATGACGGCCTCGATGGTCATCAACAACCAGATGCGATTCCAGGGCAACCCCACCCAGGCCATGTATGGCATGATCTCGGGTGCGGTACTCAATGTGTTGCTGGTGCCACTGTTTATGTTCACCTTCGGGCTGGGCATCCTGGGAACTGCCATCGGCACGGTGCTGAGCCAGCTGTTTGGCTTCATCGTGCTGTGGATAATGTCGCGCCGCGGCGAGAACATCCCCATCAAGCTCTCCCAGGCGTCCAGCAAGTGGCACTTCCAGCAGGAAATCCTCAAGGGGGGAACCCCGTCACTCACGCGCCAAGCGCTGGCGAGCGTCGCCACGCTCATGCTCAACGTGGCGGCAGGGGTATATGGCGATGCGGCGATTGCCGGCATGTCAATCGTCTCGCGACTGGCATTCCTCATCTTTGCCATCATCATCGGCATCGGCCAGGGCTATCAGCCCTTCTGCGGCTTCAATTACGGTGCCGGCCTCTATCAACGGCTGCGCAAGGGCTTTTTCTTCACCATCAAGCTCGACATGCTGGTGCTGGTGCTCCTGTGCGGACCGGCATTTGTGTTTGCCGAGCAACTGGTCGACCTGCTGCGACATGACCCCGAGGTGGTCGCCGTGGGAGCGGTGGCCCTGCGCTGGCAGCTTGTCGCCCTGCCCATGGCTGCCGCGGTGACCGTGTGCAACATGACGCTGCAAACCAGCGGCCACAGCGTGCCCGCCAATGTGCTGGCTGCTGCCCGCAACGGCATCTTCTTCATTCCGCTGATTTTGATTTTACCTTATTTCATGGGGCTGAAGGGCGTGGAGATCTGCCAAGCGGTGTGCGACGTGCTCGCCTTCCTGCTCGCCATCCCGTTGATGGTGCAGTTCTTCAAGGGCATCGCTAAAAGGAAAAAACAGGCATAACGCCCCAGCTTAAAGACCGTTTAATAAACCTTTATCTTCTCATTAGTAATCCCCCACATGACCATGTAGAGGGTGTGTCATAATTGATCTGCTGGATTTATAACCGCCCTTCGGGTGGGAAATTAAAACAAATTTTGTATTAAAATTAGAACAAATAAAATTTTTATTTAATTTTTTAAATAATTTGTTTAAATTTCTCGGCCGTAGGCCGATATATGTAGCGACATTGCAATTATGACACACCCGCCCAGCCCGCCTCCCGCGTCCATCTGGTTCCGTATTGCGACGTTGAATTCTGCCCCACTCTACGGGCCTATACATCGCCATCACATGATTCTAGCAGCCACTTGATGCCCTTGACGACGCGCAGGGGCGGGTTCTTGAAGTGATTGCCGGGATTGAGCTCAAACTTGGCAGCCACGCCGCGCGCGGCATACAGTTCGGTCACCTGGCGTGTGCGCTCACCCACGGTTTGCAACACGGCGTTGCGCGAGGTGCTCTCCTTGTCACCCACCGAGAGGTACACGCCCGCTACTGGACCAGCAAAATCATGTTCGCGGGCATACTCCAGCCAACCTGGATACCACATCGACCCCGAGGCCGACAGGATGCGCGAAAACAAGGCACTGCGGTGGCTACTGTAGGCAGCGAACAGCCCGCCCATCGAGTAGCCCGCCAGACAACGCCAAGCAGGCGGTTCGTCGAGCAAGCGCTCCACCTGGGGCACAATCTCATCGGTGAGCAACGCCAGCAGGCCGTCGGCTCCACCGGTGAAGCGGTCATCCTTAGACACCACGCTCTCGATGGGCCACGGAGACAACTCCTGGTTCCAGTGCAGCCCGCTGATGGTCACCAGATTGAATCTGCCAACGATGTCCAGTTGTTCGGCTGCCGCCAGCAGTAACTGCCCGTTCTCGTGATAGTCAACTGAATAGACCAGCGGAGCACTGCCTTTCACCAAGTGGTAAAGGCATACCTGGCGGTGCTCAAATGTCAATTCCCTCACATCCATTGGCTCATTGTTGTGAATCATCTGTGCAAATGTAGACATAATTTCCAAATCACAAGCATCACTCTTCAAGGAAATGCCCCTCGCGGGGCAACCAAGTTGCATTAATGCCCGTAAGAGCAGCCCGCAGTCTGCACTCGGAGGGGATGCTGTTGACGCCCGTAAGGGCGGCCCGCTGAGTAACCCCCCGAGGTGACCGAATGAACGAGCGCAGCGAGTGAATCGGTCAGCACGGGGGGAGAAGATAACGAGAGAAAATGTCGCCAGCGGCGACCCCAACCGCTGATTCGCCGCCTAGCTTAAATAACCGCAGGGCGGTTAATATTCCAGCAGATGAATCATGACACAGCCCCTTCAGCCTGCTTCCTTTCCGGGCGCGAATCATTTTCTTTAACTCAACTGGCCCTTAAATCGGGAATTATTTCTAAATTTGCGGTTTAAGAATTAATAGAAACAACAAGAAGATGAATAAAAAGACATTACTGCTCGCAATTCTTCTCCTGGGCTCGGTGGTGTGCACCGCACAAGTTCGCCCGGCAATTAGGCCAGATGCTAAAATCGAGGCCGCAGTTGAAAAGACCTTGTCCCGCATGACCCTTGACGAGAAAATCGGTCAGATGCTGGAATTGAACCTTGACGTGATGGGTGCCTACGACCCTAATAACCTCGGGGCCGGTTGGATACTCAACGAAACGATGCTCGACACCTGCATCTCTAAGTACAAGGTGGGCTCCATCCTCAATGCCCCTGGCACACGCGCCCAGCCCGTTGAAAAGTGGCAATACTGGATTAAACTTATCCAAAAGAAGTCGATGCAACACATCGGCATCCCCGACATCTATGGCCTGGATCAGAACCATGGCGTGACTTATGTCCAGAATGGTACACTGTTCCCCCAGCCCATCAACCTGGGAGCATCCTTTAACCCCACCCTAGCGACCCAGATGGCCCAAGTGACCGCCTATGAGAGCCGCGCCGCCAACTGCCCCTGGGTGTACAACCCCGTGCTGGACTTGGGCCGCGACCCGCGCTGGTCACGCATCTGGGAAAGCTTTGGCGAGGATGCGCTGGTCAACGCGCGCATGGCCGAGGCCGAGATTCGTGGATACCAGGGTGATGACCCCAACCACTTGGGGAAATACAATGTGGCAACGAGCGTGAAGCACTATTTTGCTTACGGAGCGCCCTTCACCGGCAAGGACCGTACGCCGGCCTATCTCTCACCGGCGATGTTGCGTGAGAAATATTTCGAGCCGTTCAAGGCGGCCATCCGCGCCGGCGCATTGACCGTCATGGCCAACTCGGCCTCGATCAACGGGGTGCCCGTTCATGCCAGTTACAAGTACCTGACCCAGTGGCTCAAGGAAGACCTCAACTGGGACGGTATGATTGTCACCGACTGGGCCGACATTAACAACCTGTTCCAGCGCGAACGTGTCGCCAAGGACAAGAAAGACGCTATCCGCATCGCCATCAACGCCGGCATCGACATGAGCATGGACCCTTACAGCGTGGACTTCTGCATCCTGTTGAAAGAGCTGGTCCAGGAGGGTGCTGTGCCCATGAGCCGCATCGATGATGCCGTGCGCCGCATCCTGCGCGTGAAGTACCGCTTGGGCCTGTTTGACCAGCCCAACACCGGTGGCAAGGGATATGAGAAGTTTGGTAGCAAGGAACATGCCGACATCGCATTGCGCGCTGCCGAGGAGACCGAGGTGCTGCTCAAGAACAACGGCAACATCCTGCCCCTCAGCCAGGGCACACGCATCCTGCTCACGGGTCCCAATGCCAACCAGATGCGTTGCCTGGACGGCGGCTGGAGCTACACCTGGCAGGGCAGCAAGGCCGAGGATCTGGCGGTGCAGTACAACACCATCTATGAGGCGTTGTGCAACAAGTTCGGGCAGCAGAACATCATCCTGGAACAGGGTGTGAAATATGACGAGGACGGCAACTATGACGCTGAGCTCGCCCCCGAAATCGACAAAGCGGTCGCTGCAGCGGCTGGTGTCGATGTCATCGTGGCCTGCATCGGCGAGAACTCCTATTGCGAGACCCCGGGTAATCTTAACGACCTGTGGCTGTCAGCCAACCAGCGCGACCTGGTCAAGGCGCTTGCCAAGACCGGCAAACCCATCGTACTGATATTGAATGAGGGTCGCCCGCGCCTCATTGCCGACATCGAGCCGCTGGCCGACGCAGTGGTGCACATCATGCTGCCGGGCAACTATGGTGCCGACGCCCTGGCTAACCTGCTTGTCGGCGACGCCAACTTCTCGGCCCGATTGCCCTATACCTATCCCAAGGAAATCAACTCGCTCTCCAACTATGACTACAAGGTGAGCGAGGAGGTGCCAACCATGGAGGGCGCTTATAACTATGACGCCAAGGTGTCCCTGCAATGGCCCTTTGGCTACGGGTTGAGCTATACCACATTTGAGTACAGCAACCTGACTGTCGATAAGCACCAATTTGGTCCCTGGGACGAGTTCACCATCACTGTTGACGTCAAGAATACCGGTAAGGTGGCGGGCAAGGATGCCGTGCTGCTCTACTCCAGCGACCTGATCGCCTCGATGGTCCCCGACAACAAGAGGCTGCGCGATTTCGCTAAGGTAAACCTGCAGCCTGGCGAAACGACCACGGTGACCTTCAAGGTGCCTGCGACCAAACTGGCATTTGTCAACGATGAAGGCAAATGGACCATCGAGGAGGGCGACTTCATCTTCAAGGTGGGCCGCCAGCAACAGATGGTGCATTGCACGACAACCAAGGTGTGGGACGAACCCAACATCGATTAACGCACTCCCAGGAGGCTGTTTTTAGAAATATAAATTGATGACTAGGTTGACTGCGTGCAATAAAAGCAGTACCTTTGTGGCACAATGACAATACAAGAAGCACAACAGAGGGTTGACGCTTGGATCAAGCAGTATGGCGTGCGCTACTTCAGCGAACTGACCAACATGGCGGTGCTCACTGAAGAAGTGGGCGAGGTGGCGCGTGTCATCGCGCGACGCTACGGCGACCAGTCGAGCAAGCCGGGCGACGACCTGGACCTGGCCGATGAACTGGCCGACGTGATGTGGGTGGTGATGTGCCTGGCCAACCAGACGGGCATCGACCTGGATGCCGCTCTGGAGCGCAACTTCGCCAAGAAGACCAGCCGCGACAGCCACCGCCACCTTGATAACAAGAAACTTATTAACCAATCATAAAAAAAAAATCATCTACGAGACTATGAGCAATCACGAACATGAACACTGCGGCTGCGGCTGCGAACACCATGACCACAAGCCCGTGGCCGACAAGTACATGACCGCCATCAACCAGAGCAACGTCACCATCGACGACGCTGCCGTGGCTGCCGCCGTGCAGGAAATCATCGACAAGCACGCTGCCGAGAACAACACGCCCGAGGTGCAGCAGTTCTTGCTCAACTGCGTGGACCTGACCACCCTCGCCACCGAGGACAGCGAGCGCAGCATGGCACAGTTTGTGCAAAAGGTCAACGACTTTGACAACAACTATCCGCAGTACAAGAACGTTGCCGCCATCTGTGTGTACAGCAACTTTGCCGCCGTGGTGCGCGGCACGCTCGAGGTGAGCGGTGTGGACGTTGCCGTGTGCAGCGCCTGCTTCCCCTCGTCACAGGCCCATATCGAGACCAAAATCGCTGAGACCGCACTTGCCGTTGCCGATGGTGCCGACGAGGTGGACATCGTGCTCAACGTGGGCTACTTCAAGGATGAGGCCTACGAGGAATTGTGTGATGAAATTGCCGAGATCAAGCATGTCGTGGGCGAGCGTCCCTTGAAAGTCATCCTAGAGACCGGCCTGCTGAAGAGCGCCGAGGCCATCCGCCGCGCCAGCATCCTGTCGATGTACTCGGGCTGCGACTTCATCAAGACTTCCACGGGTAAGATCTATCCTGGCGCCTCGCTCGAGGCTGCCTATGTGATGTGCCAGTGCATCAAGGAGTACTTCATCCAGCACGGCCGCATGGTGGGCTTCAAGGCTTCGGGAGGTATCCGCTCGACCGAGGACGCTGTCAAGTACTACACCATCGTCAAGGAGGTGCTGGGCGAGCAGTGGCTCAACAACCGCTACTTCCGCATCGGCGCGTCAAGCCTCGCCAACGCCCTGTTCCAGTCCTTCAGCGGCACCGACGAGAAGCCGTTCTAA